>Ga0209653_1000268_pt1 | contig 46568 bp, 38 predicted proteins | sample SaaInl6LU_22_DNA_FD_184644 | JGI IMG/M metagenome (GOLD analysis project Ga0209653, IMG submission 184644) | Marine microbial communities from expanding oxygen minimum zones in the Saanich Inlet - ESP_116LU_22_DNA (SPAdes) (version 2) | ecosystem: Environmental > Aquatic > Marine > Intertidal... | reverse complement strand
GTAATACCAGTTATAGCAGCTGGCGCTGACCATGTATAAGTTGTGTTTGAAGGGACAACATCTGTTCCGTTAGTTGGAGTTACTGAAAACATATCTCCTGAACAAACCGTCTCCGCTACATCTGCAATAGATGGCATTGGATTTACCGTACCGCTCAATACTACATTTTGATCTGCTATGTTTGCTGTTGCAACTACTAAGTTTGCATTGTTGTATGTTCCTGCAACAGTTGCTGCAGCTAAACGTACATATATCGTTGTAGCACTTACAGTACCCGATGTTGGTGTTAATGCTAAAGAACCAGCATATCCTGACGCTGCACTTAATGAAATTTCATATCCAGATGGTGCAGTTAGGTTAATGTCTCCTGCTAATCCAATTCCATCTACTGAAATCGTTTGAGCTGCAGATGCTGTTCCTGCGCAGTTATCAAATGCTGTTAAAGTAGTTGGTGAGATATTTAGGGAAGTAAACACAGCGTTTACCGCAGTTGTTGTTGTGAAAACACAACTAGTTGCTAAATCAGTAAATGTGTACACCACATTTACATTACCAGAGGAAACAACTGTTAAAGCTCCGGTAGAAGCATCAATTGTTGCAACACCAGTATTTGATGTTGACCAAGTTCCACCTGCCTGAGTGTTAGTGTAAGTATTTGTTCCTCCTAAGTAAGCAGTTGACGGACCACTAGTTGTCATTGTTGGTTGAGGTGTGACAACACCGGTAACAGCAATAGTTTGATTAGTAGCACCGTTAGATGATAGTGTAATATTACCGCCTGGCGAACCCATTGCACTCGCCTTTAATCTAACATACACAGTTGTTGAGGCTAAAGTTCCTGAAGTTTGAGTTAAAATTAATGTATTTGAAAACGAACTATTATCTAAAGAAAATTCATAACCTGTTAGAGCAGCTATTGAAACATTATTTGTTAGGTTTGAACCTGTTACTTGAAATGTTTGAGAACCTGAAGGTGTTCCAGAGCAAGCTGCGAAGTTTGAAGGTAAATTTGACAAAGATATACTAGGGGATAGATTACCCTGGAATAATGAAATATAAAGCGTATTACCTTGGTAATAAATCAAATCTGGATAATTATCACCATTAAAATCAGCTACTCTCATGTAAGTACTAGTAGTACCTGGATTAGTATTTACAAATTCTACATTACTACCAAAACTATTTACTGACGTTGCTTGCCTTCCATCAATATCATAATAAAGATCTTTTTGTATAATATCATTAAGGCCATCATTATCTAAATCAAAAAAGAACGTATGCGAACGTGCAAGACCACTAATCAATGTAAAAGAACCAGAACCATCGTTGATTGCAATACTTGTCGCGTTGGCTGAAAATGTAACATCGACATCACCATCATTATCATAATCGATAAGCTCTATATGACCACCATAAACATTGCTAGATACAGAACCTATAGAAGTAGAAGTCGTTGAGATCGTACCGCTGTTATTTGAAATCATATATAAATTCGAAGGGTTTGATCCATTACAATAAAAAATTTCTGGATATCCATCATTATTTATATCACCGCTTGCAAACTTTTCCGACCAATATGACCCAGTAAAAACAGTATTAAAGCTACCAAATCCGCTACTAGAGCCATTGGCAATTTGTATTGCTCCTCCGAATGTTAGAACCGCAATATCAGTGTATCCATCCTTATTGAAGTCATTTAACGTTAATCTTAGTTCCGATGAACTCGCTGTTAAAGAAGAGGTACTTGTAAAAATTCCTGCACTATTAGTGAAAACTTCTACTTTATTATTTGTCATAGACACAACTATATCTTGGTCACCATCATTATCTAGATCCGCATACTTGATGTTTTGTGGAGCACCAGAAGTTGTATAGTTCGCAGCCGAAAAGTTACTGATGTCTCCAGATCCATCATTAATAAACACAGTAAATTGCGAACCACCATTATCTAATAAAAGCACATCTAGATCTGAATCAGAATCTACATCAACTAGCTCCATTTCTTGAGATTTAAAATATCCAGGAGTATAACCAATAGCTTTAGAGGACGGCGTTGCAAAAAATTGATTTGTCCATGTAGTGTTTAAATTTCCGCTTGAATTTTGGGCTAAATGGAATTCTTTAAAATTAGAAGTCAAGGAATTTGTAACAACTGAAACCTTACTGTATATATCACAGTTTGGAACAGTCACTGTAAGTTGTGTGGCAGCTGCAGATGTAACAACAGCTTCGGAACCACCAAAATAAACAAGGTTATTTGCCGGTGTTGGGTCAAAATTAGTACCTGTTATAGTCAAAGACGATCCTATTTCTGACCTATTCGTAGAAAGTGAAGTAATTGTTGGAGGTGGTGAAGCAACTGATAACGAGTTATACCAAATGGAAACATTTCGACCATAGTTAGTATAAGATACAGGCGTACCATCAGATGAACTGTAAGGTCCAGTGTTAGAGTTGAAAAAGAAACAGCTTCCGTTGTACATGTATACTCTAAAACTTATTTGATTTCCTGCTATACTTGGAAGGCTAGTTAAATCTACAGATGTAAGTCTATAGCTACTTGAGTTAACTGTAAACACACCGAGAGAAGAAGAGTAATTATCTTCACTCCAACGCAATTCGAACACAACAGGAGAACTGCCAATTCTAGCAGCTCCATCCAAAACAAACCTATCAAAATCTATTGTCGCGTTTCCTACAAAATTAACATCGTACTGTAAGTACGGAGCAGTATTGATATCTAAAGATGTGGATGGATTATTTATATTCCAAACTGTTCTGCCATCATTATCAGTGGCAATACCTGATCCACCGTAATTTAATGAGGCAGAAGAAACGTTAGGATCACTATAGTTTGAAGATAAAGGAAAGATTGTTGTAGCAGAATTATAGCCGGGATACCGCACTAAGGAAGTCGGTGTCTGCCCATACCCAAAAGTACTACTTACAACAAACACCAAGAGCACCATTGCTTTGGCAAATAGATTTACATTTTTCATTCGTGTTGATTTAGGTATGCCCGACGCATGTGGGCTTCTTTTATAATCTTGTTCTTTAAACATACTACGAGACGATTGGTCTCCTAACTTTTGTTCAATCATACGTTTTGTTTTAGGTGTGGATACTATAATTGTAAAGATTCCATTAGATCTTTTTTACGACCTAAGCTTTTACTTTTTAATTTATCCTTCTACATTCGCGACAAAGTTAAAAAATTTCACTCTGAACAATTAACACGAACAACTTTACTCCATTTTATTAGGGTGTTAAATATAAGAAATGGGCTGTGCCTTTTACAAGAGAAAACTACGAAAAAAATTCTTAATAAATCGTTATCAGTTTTGTTTTATGTATTATTCAGGTGTTAAATATTAGGGTTATACAAATAGGTGTTTTAGGGGTAAATTTTTTACAAAAAATTATTTCAATAAAGCAGAAAACTATTTTTTTTCTTATTGCTTTAAGGTAAAAAGTGTTTCGCCTCAGAATGAAAGGTACTAATCTGACACAAGAGATTCCAGTTCAGTTTTAATGTCATCATGTGAATTTAAATTGAGTTTTTTTCGAATATTACGACGGTAATATTCAATTGTTTTTTCACTTTTTGACATCAATAATGAAATCTCTTTCGAAGTAAAACCTCGTAGTATCAAATCTATAACCTTCATTTCCATATCAGAGAATATTGAAGAGAAATGTTTTTGTATTTGTTTCTTAAAAACCGTTTGGTTATTGCTAGACATACCTAAAACGGCAAGATCACTATAATTATTGAAGAAAGCGTTAAGATTAACTTCCGCATTTTTCAAGCTAGCTTGCACATTAGTTAAGCCTGAAGAACTTGAACGAACGTCTTTAATAAAGTCTTCTAATTGCTTTTTTAAAATTTGAAGCTTACTTAGCTTCATCAAAATTGAGGAATTTCGATTAGCTTCAAATGAAAGTCTTTGTTTTAATCTTCTCTCGCGCTGAACAGCTTGATTAATTCGCTCTTCTGTTAGTGCTTCATTAGCCATGGTGATTGCATTTTTTCGGCTGCGATCAACTAGTATAAGAATGATCGAAACAATTGAAAGCAAAAGCACTAATGCAAGTAAAAAAATAAAGTACTTAGTATTTGCATGTTTTAATTCCAAGAATTTCTTTTCGCTAGTTAATTTTTGGTTGGTTCGTTCCAGTTTATTAATCTCAGAAAATTCATAGAAATCTTTGAGATCACTTAAATTGAGCGCTTGATGAAGCTCCTCATTAAGGTTGTATCGTTCTTTCAAAAGTATGATTAGCTCTTTATCAGAATTTAACTTATAAGATTGGTCTATTAATAGGTTTACCAAACTTAATTGATCTTCTAGGTCACCCTCCTTTAAAACCAAATGTCTAAGACGGTCCAATTCTGTCTTACCCCCTAACAGCTCGTTGTTAACACGCAAAGACAAGCGTTGAATTAAAAGCTGTAAATAAGGTTGTGAATCATGGTATTGATCACGGACTTGAGGCCATATAGACTTTAAACTCTCGAGATTATTAAACTTTAAAAAATACTCAATCGCAACCTCACTGTACATGTTTTTATAGTGAGGAAGGGAATCAACGACGGACTCAGAAAGTCTTAAATACTTAAGAAATAGAGGCTCATTTTTCATTAACCCAGCCAGTTTTGCCCTATTCGTGGCATGAAGAAATTTAACACTAATTGAGTAAGTGGTATCAACTTCATCTAATAGTTTAATCGCATAGGTATAATCTTTTTGCTCAATATGAGCAACAGCTTGATTTACAGAGGTTATCCAGTAGTTCTCATCACGTATACTGGATTCTTCCATTAAAATTCTGGCTTCCATAAAGTACTTAGCCGCTGATCGCGTAAAGCCCATTCCCAAGTATGTTGCTCCAATATTTGTTTTTAGTGCTGCAAGGCTATGATTATCGCGGTTTGCTTCTGCCAACGCTAAGGTATTCTGAAAATGATAGATTGCAGAATCTAGCACTTGTTGGAAATAATAATAGTTCCCTAAATCAAAACCAAGTGCAATGCCAAGTTCACCTTTTAAACAAGGAGAGTTAAGCTTCGTAATTGAATCATAAAATAAAAAAGCTTTATCCACATTATTGTCGCTAAAAAGGTCTTGTCTAAATTTTTTAACTTCGGATTCAAGTGTCGAACAAGAAAAATCCACCTCCTCTTCAATAGCATTGCAACTTGCTAGAAAGAAAATAAATAAAAGAGGGTAGTATTTGTGAAAAAACATAAGTGTGCGTTTTTTAAAGACCGGTCAAAAATTACTGTTACAAAAGGTGTAAATAATAATAAAAGAAAATAATTCAACTGTCGTTGTGTCTTTTTGCTGTGACCAAAGTTAGTAAAAGAAAATCTACTTTAAACATCTTGAGTTTATAAATAGAAGCAAACAAATACTTTCTCACAACCTGAAGTAGGAGTATTACAGAAAACTATATAACGTTTTAAAAATGTGGTAGAAATGAATATTTTTCAAGCTCTAAGCGTTATATATAACGCTTACTATTAACGATAATCAATCTGTTGATTCTGAGAGGTAATTATCTCTATAATTATATTTGGAAATTTATCTTTTAAAGAGAATGGACATACCCGCTGTTTAAAAACTTGACCCTCTCAATATTAATCGAAACATACAAATTATATAACCCTGAACATGTAACTGATTAAATATTTACTGTGGAAAAATTGAAAAACTAAAGTTCTTCTTTAAAAAACAGAATTGCTGACGCGATCCCTTATAGCTCCGAATTCCGAATACAAAACCTAGTGCTACGCACTTTGGGTTGTTTACGCTTGATCCCTTTTTCGAATTGCCCGAATTCTCTACGATTATAAATTAACTTTAATAAGAACATTTGTATACAGTTTAGAAACTAAGTCATATTTCTGAAAAGATCGGGATTGCTAACGCGATCCCTCATGGCTCCGAATTCCGAATACAAAACCTAGTGCTACGCACTTTGGGTTGTTTACGCTTGATTCCTTTTTCGAATTGCCCGAATTCTCTACGATTATAAATTAACTTTAATAAGAACATTTGTATACGGTTTAGAAACTAAGTCGTATTTCTGAAAAGATCGGGATTGCTGACGCGATCCCTCATGGCTCCGAATTCCGAATACAAAACCTAGTGCTTCGCACTTTGGGCTCTTTCCGCTTGCTCCCTTTTTCGAAGTGTTCGAAATCTATATAACGACAAGCCAATCAAATAGAATATCATACTCTTAAGAAACAAATCCTATGCATTGAAAAGATCGGGATTGCTGGCGCGAACCCTCATAGCTCCGAATTCCGAATACAAAACCTAGTGCTCCGCACTTTGGGTTGTTTCCATTTGCTCCCTTTTTCGAATGGATTCGAATTCTCCACGACTATGAATTAATGTAAATGACGAGATTTGCAGACAGTTTAGAAACTAAGTCTTATTTCTGAAAAGATCGGGATTGCTGACGCGGTCCCTCATTGCTCCGAATTCCGAATACAAAACCTAGTGCTTCGCACTTTGGGTTGTTTCCATTTGCTCCCTTTTTCGAATGGATTCGAAACGGTTTCAAACGAAAAAAACCCACTGCTATCGCAGTAGGTTTTGTATTCTTAGTGACCCCAGAGGGACTCAAACCCCCAACCCTCAGAGCCGAAATCTGATGCGCTATTCAGTTGCGCTATGGGGCCGGTATGGACACATGGTGCTACTAAATTCCAAAAAGAATCAGTTGCGCTATGGGACCATGGGGACAAATTTAAACTTTTTTGATTAATCACATAGGAATAAAAGCATCCTCAATGAGCTCAATATCGGTGCGATAGGAATTGGTAACTATTGATATGACATCAAACTTTACTTCTAAATCGATTGCATTACTCATAAGATACTGATTAGCAACCTTAATAATTTGCTTTTGTTTAGCCGGTGTAACCGCTCGCCATGGTTCACCAATCTCGGCCGTAACACGAGTTTTTACTTCAATAAACCGGATATAACCTTTATACATAGCAATAATATCGACCTCATTTCTCCCAAATCGATAGTTTCTTTCTATAATATCATACTGCAATTTTTTTAGATAATTTGCAGCCAGTTCTTCGCCGTAAACACCTAATTCTTGGTTATTCATAAAAGGTTATTTTTATTAAAATTACAACATTCTAATTATACTATGTATTTTTATCTAATGAAAATGATTAGAATTATCAGTCTACTCATCTTGTTATCAAGCTGTAATAGTCAAACTGCACAACATGAAAGAAAAGAGAAAGCAATCAATGACCATATCATACACACTTTTAATGCTATACAAGACTGGAAAAAGAATCAACCTACAGCTCAACTACATTTAAAAGCGTTAGACTCACTTCTACCTCGAATACATATAACTACGAACAAAAATGATTATCGCTTTGAATTTGAATCGGATAGTCTGCACTTTTTAACCACTATTTTGAATCATTTAGACACCATAAGTGTAACTAGAACTAATTATGGCGCCGGTAAATTTTGGACGGACACCACACTTAGTGGTGAAAATCTTTTGCGTTATACCTTACATCCGCAACCTCAGAACAAGCATAAATACACCTTAACAGTTTACCGAAGAGAACAAGAATGAAAAGAAAAGATTTTATAAAATCCTCATTACTCGTAGGAAGTAGTTTTTCCTTAATCGGTAGTACCTTAAAAACGAATAAACATATAGCACAACGCATAAGTTATCCGCCGAAACTAGAAAAGGGTGCAACCATAGCTCTATTCGCACCGGCTGGTGCCGTATTTAATCCAGCGTACATAGCAAAAGCAACTAAGTCGCTTGAAGGCCTCGGTTATACAGTATTCAAAGCAAAATCACTTTACACCCAAAACGGATACTTCTCTTCTACTCTGGATAAAAGAGTTGATGAATTACATGATTTAATAACTAACCCGAAGATTAAAGCCATTATCGCAATGCGCGGAGGCTGGGGATGCGCTCAATTACTACCCCGTTTAGACTTAGATTTGATTAGAAATAATCCGAAAATCATTATGGGGTACTCGGATCTTACTTCTCTTCTAAACTATATAACTGAACACACGGGTTTAGTAACCTATCATGGACTAATGGGCTACTCCACGTGGAACGAATTTGCCATATCCGAATTTAAAGCGCAACTAGAACAAACCCAACCTGCACGAACGTTGAGAAATCCGATTAAAGACAGGTCAAACCTAGTAACCTACAGCTCTGGAAACACCTACGGCTCAATAATTGGAGGTAATTTAAGTGTAATTGCATCAATGATTGGCACACGAGATAAACTCAACTTTAAAGACAAGCTCCTATTTCTCGAAGAAACACACGAAGAACCATATCGAATCGACAGACTACTATATCAACTACAATCAGCAGGCATATTTGACGACATAAGTGGATTAATACTAGGACAATTTTCTAACTGCGAAGCAGAAATCCCAGAAGAATCCTTTAGCTTAGAAGAAGTTTTAGAAGGCTATTTTAGTGATTTCCGGGTTCCGGCTTATGGCGGAGCATCGATTGGACACGTAATAAATAAATTTATACTGCCATTAGGTGCTCGAGCTAAAATTGATGCGGACCAGCACTATATTCAAATTAACCCATGATTCTATTAACTTTGAAGCTGTGAAGCAAAAAAGAGCAATAGTATCTGTAACCAACGACTTGTACACAGACCAGCGTGTGCACAAAGTATGTACTTTTCTAAAAAACAAAGGGTTTGATGTACTTCTTGTAGGACGCAAATTAAAAAATTCACAACCCATCACAAGGGAATACCAAACACATCGAATTCCACTGATATTTACAAAAGGTGCTTTATTCTATGCCTTCTATAATCTACGTCTTTTTCTCTACTTATCTTTTAAAAAAGCGGATGTACTTGTATCGAACGATTTAGACACTTTACTTGCTAACTATCTGGCAAGTAAGACGAAACGAAATTGCAAACTGGTATATGATACTCACGAATATTTCACCGAAGTACCAGAACTCACCAGTCGACCACGTGTAAAACGAATTTGGGAGAGTATAGAAGCATGGATATTTCCAAAACTGAGCTATATCTACACTGTAAATGAATCGATAGCAAATAAATACAGAAAAAAATATAGTGTCAACATCAAAGTGGTTAGAAATATCTCTTTACGCTGGAAACCGCACAATTTAAAAACCAAAGAAGCACTTGGATTACCAACAGATAAGAAAATAATTATTCTTCAAGGCGCTGGTATTAATATAGATAGAGGTGCAGAAGAAGCTGTTTCCGCAATGCACTTTATAGATAACGCGGTTCTTCTATTTGTGGGGTCTGGCGATATAATTGAGGAATTAAAAAAGCAAGTGCAACAACAAAACTTGAAAGAAAAAGTACAATTTATAGGAAGGGTTCCCTACTCAGAAATGATGAACTATACCTACTATGCCCACGTAGGTTTAACGCTGGATAAAGCAACCAACTTAAACTATAAATTTTCTCTACCCAATAAAGTCTTTGACTACATACACACCACTACACCTATTGTAGCCAGTAACATGATTGAAGTAGCCAATATCGTCAATACATATAAAGTTGGAAAAGTAATACAAAACCATGACCCTAAACATATTGCAGCAAAAATAAACGCAATATTATGTGACGATTCAGAAGCAAAAAGGCTCCAAGAAAACTGCAGAAATACAGCAAAAATCTTAAACTGGGAATCAGAATGTAAAACACTAGAATCAATCTACACATAAAACACAACCCGATTACACCATAATAACAAGAGAATTCAAACGTTCTGTTATTTTTGTATAAAACTCAAAGCTGTGAAAAGCATACACGTAATTTCCTTCGATGTTCCATATCCTTATGATTACGGAGGAGTAATTGATGTATACCACAGATGTAAAGCACTGAAAGAAAGCGGATATCATGTTCATTTACATTGCTTTGAATACGGACGAGGTGAAAGAAAGGAACTACTGGATGTTGCAGATATTGTAGATTACTATAAGAGGAAAAACAGCTTAAAATCTTTACTGTCGTTTTCACCATTTATTGTAAAGTCTCGTGCATCTCAAGAACTGCTAAATACCTTACTTAAAGATAAGGCTCCGATACTGTTTGAAGGTCAGCACACCACCGCACTTTTAAACCACAAAGCTTTAAAAAATAGAATTAAACTTATACGATCACACAATGTTGAGCACGACTATTACCGACAACTCGCCAAAGTAGAGAAAAATTGGTTTAAACGCCTGTTTTTCAAAATAGAAGCTTACAAATTAAAGCAGCATGAACGGTACTTCACAGAAGCCGACAAAAACTTTACGGTATCGCATAAAGACCAAGGTTACTTTCAGGTTAGGTACAAAAACGCATATTTCTTACCTGTAGCCAACCCGCTCAGTTGGAGTAATAAACAGAGAGACACACAGCCTTATATTCTCATGCATGGGAACTTATCCGTAAAAGAAAACGAGCATGCTGTTCTTTGGGCCTTAGAAAACATAAACAAAGATTACAACATACCTTTTGTTATCGCTGGGAAAAACCCACCCAAAACATTGACAATCAAGATTCAAAGTTATCCAAACACCGTGTTACATGATACTCCAAGTAACGAAAAACTGAACACTTTGATCAGAAACGCTGGAGTTAACCTGTTAATTACCTTTCAGTCTACCGGCATTAAACACAAACTAATTAATGCACTCTGCAATGGTGGACACGTATTGGCCAACACAGCAATGATTAAAGGTACGGGTTTAGCACATCTTTGCACAGTTAAAGACAACAAAGAAGAGATCACTAAAACACTAGCGTCACTTATCGGACAACCCATGAACGAAGCAGATATTGAGCAAAGAAATAGTGAAATTAAGCGCATATACGGCTTAGCTAGACATGCTGAACAAATACATCAAATTATAGAAGAAATTAAACAAAGCCAATAAATAAGTGTTGGTTAGTTGATAAACATTAAGATACGCATAACAAATGAAATACTGTAATTCAACCATAAAGCGCACAAGATTTGTTACCCGTGAGGTAACTGTAGGAAACACAAGCATAGGCGGGAAAGCTCCTATACGCGTACAAAGTATGACCACTACAGATACAATGGACACCGAAGGGTCTATTGAACAATCCATACGCATGATAGATGCGGGTTGTGAGCTCGTTCGACTAACCGCTCCATCTAAAAAGGATGCAGAAAACTTAGCAAATATTAAACAAGGTTTGCGTGATAGAGGCTACGATACTCCACTTGTTGCAGACATACATTTCACCCCAAATGCAGCAGAAATTGCAGCGAAGATCATAGAAAAGGTAAGAGTTAATCCAGGAAACTACGCTGATAAAAAGAAGTTTGAAGAAATTGAATATACTACTGAAAGTTACCAGTCTGAATTAGACCGAATAGAAGAAAAATTTACCCCTTTAGTACTGCTTTGCAAAGAACATGGAACTGCCATGAGAATAGGTACTAATCACGGTTCTTTATCCGACAGAATTCTGAGCAAATACGGCGATACACCAGAAGGAATGGTAGAATCTGCCATGGAATTTTTACGCATTTGTAGAAAAAATGACTTCCATGAAATCGTTATATCCATGAAGGCCTCCAACACACTGGTTATGGTACAAGCGTACAGGCTCTTAGTTGCAACAATGATTAAGGAAAATATGAACTATCCGTTACATTTAGGAGTAACAGAAGCTGGAGATGGAGAAGATGGAAGAATTAAATCTGCAGTTGGTATTGGAGCGCTATTAGCAGACGGCTTAGGAGATACTATTCGTGTTAGTTTAACAGAAGCACCTGAAGCTGAAATACCTGTAGCACAAAAACTCGTAAATCTTTACGAACAAAATGAGTCAATTGAAAACACCGAGCATAACGCTCTAACTTACTACAATCCATATGTTTATGAAAAAAGAGTTTCTACTTCTGTACAAAATATTGGAGGTAAAAATGCGCCAGTCGTGTTCGGAGATTTAAGCAATTTAGAACATATCAAACCCTCACATCTTTTTGGTTTTGGACATGCTTATAGTAAAGAATTAGATAAATGGAACCAACGCGACTTAGCCTGTGACTTCATTTATACTGGAAAACGAACTATAGACTTTGAAGTTCCAGGAACACTTGGAATAGTTTCTGATTACGATACTTGGATCAACAACTACGCAACCAAAGCGCACCACTATCCTTTACACCAATCGATTACTACTCTAAACAACGGACATAGAACCCTTAATTTTTTAAGTTGGAATGCTGAAAACGAATTAGTTAAACCATTAGAAAATTTAAGCAACACTGTACTTATTCTATCCACAAATAACGCTGAATACACACAAACCATTCGCCTATTTATAGAAAAATTACACAAACAGTCTATTGATATACCCGTAATTCTTGCCCACGATGTAAACATAGCAAATGAAGAGCTATTTCAATTATCAAACGGATCTAACCTTGGTTCTGTATTAATTGACGGAGTTGGTGACGGTATTTACATAAGAAACGATGTACACCTCCCCTACCAATTAACCACTAGCACATCCTTTGGGATTCTTCAAGCTACACGTACAAGAATTAGTAAAACAGAATATATATCTTGCCCTAGCTGCGGAAGAACACTATTTGATTTACAGGAAACTACAGCTAAAATCAGACAACACACCTCACATCTAAAAGGAGTAAAAATTGGAATTATGGGATGTATTGTGAACGGACCAGGAGAAATGGCTGATGCGGATTATGGTTATGTTGGTACCGGTCCAGGAAAAATTCATTTATACAAAGAAAAAGAAGTTGTAAAGAAAAACGTTCCAGAATCTGAGGCGGTTGAAGCGTTAATTGACTTGATTAAGGAATATGGAGATTGGACAGAACCAATTTTAACCAACAGCTAAAAAAACGGCTTAAATAAAAGCAAAATAAGACGTTTGCAGCTTTTTCTAGTATGAAATATTACTGGGTAAAACAAAACACTGTTTAAACGCTCTTTCTGTTAAAAATAGCTGTGTTTACAACTAATAAATTAGTTATTCTCTTTTTAAAACATACACTTGACTAGAATAACCGTACTTTCTTGCTTTAAAGTTAGAAATACAACCAATCACGAACGCTTTTAATAAATTCCCGCTCTTATACTTTTCAGACAACATTGAAACATAGAATGAATCAAACTTCATTGGAATCACCTTCTGCAACGTGAAACCGTTACAACAGAAAAACTTATCAATATCTCCTTTCTGGAAATGATATAAATGACGGGGAACATCATACGCTGCCCAATCCTCTTTATAATATTGAGCATCGTAACTACCCATATTAGGAACAGCAATAAATAGCACACCGTCGCGCTTTAAAATTCTTCTGTACTCCAGAATATCTTTCTTTAAATCATAGACATGTTCCAATACATGCCATAAGGTAATAGCACCTACGCTGTTCTCCTTCAGTGTATATAAATCATCCAAAGGAAACGCAATAACATCATTCTCTCTTTTCGCAAAGTCTCTCGCTTCCTTGTCAGGTTCTAGACCTATACCATGAAAACCACTTTCCTTTGCTTCTTTCAAAAAATGTCCCGTACCACAGCCAATATCTAATAGCTGATCAGAGCTTGTTTCGCGCTTTATCCATCTAATTTTTTGCTTCAGGGTAATCTTACGAACTTTATTATACAGTGCATTAACAAAGCCCTTATTTGAAGAGCTGTGTGAAACGTATTCCTCAGATTTGTAGTAAGCACCTATATCCTTCTTTTCTGGAATTGGATTAGTAAAGTGAAACCCACACTTTTTACAACTTACAATTTTGAACATCTCTTGCGTAATCATGTGGTCTTTCACATTCATGAAAAGTTCTTGCTGTTGGTGTCCACATACAGGACAATTTTCTATTTGATTCATTTGTTTCACGTGGAACTACCGTCCCATATAAATTAATAATACTGAAATGTCACTAGGTGAAATACCAGATATTCTTGAAGCCTGACCGATAGTTGTAGGCCTAATCTTAGTCAATTTCTCAACTGCTTCAGCACTCAAGCTAGTTAACTTACTAAAATCAATGTCCTCTGCCATTTTCACACCTTCAAGCCGAGATAACTTCTTAGCCGTATCTTCCTCTCTTCTGATATAACCCTCGTATTTCATTTGAATTTCAGCTTGCTCTACAATATCGCCATGCGCAGCGCTTAACTCTACTACTTTTTTCTCCAAACCTGCATCTAAAGGAATTAAATCTATTAAAGAAATTTGTGGACGTGTAACAAGGCTGGATAACTTTACTTGTTGTGTTACCAAGGATGAACCCTTGGAATCCAAAACAGGATTTAAAACATCCGGCGCGACTCCAACTCTATTCAGCTCTTTTATCAACGTAGCCGTTCCTGACTCCTTAGCTTTTACTAAACTCAACGCTTCATCTGTAACTAAACCTAAGGCATGACCAATAGACGATAATCTCAAATCCGCATTATCCTGACGTAATAATATCCTATACTCGGCACGTGACGTAAACATTCTATAAGGTTCTTTGGTACCTTTAGTAATTAAATCATCAATTAAAACACCAATGTAGGCCTGACTTCTATCTAAAATAAAAGGCTCTCTTTCTAAAACTTTATTCGCTGCATTTATTCCTGCCATTAATCCTTGACAGGCAGCTTCTTCATATCCAGTTGTGCCGTTTATCTGACCTGCAAAAAACAAACCATCAACCAGCTTAGTCTCCAATGTATGTTTCAACTGAGTAGGTGGAAAATAATCGTACTCTATAGCATAACCTGGTCTAAACATCTTTGCGTTCTCAAAACCTACAATCGAACGCATCGCTTTCAGCTGGACATCCTCAGGTAAGGATGTACTAAATCCATTCACATAAATCTCAACTGTATTCCAACCTTCAGGTTCAACAAATATCTGATGTCTCTCTCTATCAGCAAAACGAGAAATTTTATCTTCAATTGATGGACAATACCTAGGTCCTGCAGACTTAATTGCACCATTAAACATTGGGCTTCTATCAAAACCTTCTTTTAACAACTCATGCACTTCAGGATTCGTATAAGTCACGTGACATGGACGTTGTACAGTCAAAGCACTCGTTTCTTTAGAGTAACTGAACTTTCCAACAATTTCATCACCATCTTGAACTTCCATCTTAGTATAGTCAAGAGATCTACCATCAACTCTCGGTGGAGTACCTGTTTTCATTCGTCCGGCTTCAAATCCCAGACCAATCAACTCTTCTGTCATCCCATGAGAAGCTCTTTCACCAGCTCTTCCTCCACCAAATTGTTTTTCTCCCAAATGAATTAAACCATTTAAAAAAGTACCATTGGTCAAAACTACAGTCTTCGCCATTACATCTATACCAATAGAGGTTTTAACACCTTCTACTTTTCCAGAATTAACAATAAGACCAATAGCCATATCCTGCCAAAAATCAACCTTCACATTTCGCTCAAGCAACAGTCTCCACTCTTCGGCAAAACGCATTCTATCATTCTGTGTTCTTGGCGACCACATAGCAGGTCCTTTAGAACGATTAAGCATTCTAAACTGTATGGCGCTCTTATCTGAAACTAAACCAGAACCACCACCTAGAGCATCAATTTCTCTTACAATTTGACCCTTTGCAACACCACCCATAGCCGGATTACAACTCATCTGGGCAATTGTATTCATATTCATGGTAATTAATAGCACCGAGCATCCAATCTTTGCAGCTGCATTAGCAGCTTCACATCCTGCATGACCCGCACCAACAACTACAACATCATATTCTTTTAACATAATAACAGTTTCACGTGGAACACTAATAAGTGCAAAGATAAGCATCTTCCTTTTGCCTCATTACCAGAACTTCATCAGAAGATTTGTCGCCATACCCGCATAAATGCAAAACTCCATGAACACATACCCTGAGTATTTCAGTTTCACGTGGAACATTATTATCCTTAGCATTATCATCTACTCGCTCCACACTAATCAAAAGATCACCAGAAACATCATCCTCACTGCAATAATCAAAAGTTATAATGTCAGTGTAATAATCGTGCTGCAAATAAGTCCTATTATACTCTAACAGCCAATCATCGCTACCGAAAACAAAACATAATTCTCCTAGACACTTACCTTCTTCCATAACAACAGACTCAATCCATTGCTGAAAACGAAGAACATTAAAATGCGGTAAATAATTAGAATCGTCTACAACTTCTATCATCAATTTTGATTAAAAACAAGACGCACTTGAGAACCATTGTCCAAAAACTCAACTTCATCCGCTAAATTTTTCATAAGAAAAATTCCTCTACCGTTCTCTTTCTCTAAATTCTCTGGAGCTGTAGGGTCTGGGAGGTTGTTATAGTCAAAACCCTGACCATCATCACTCACACTTATCATAAACTCCTCATCACTAGACAAAACATCCACCTTTACCGTTTTTGCTGTACTCATTGAACCATGTGTAACCGCGTTATTAAAAGCCTCCGTTACAGCAATGAGAATATTGCCATATAAATCAGGATTAACTGACAACTCAACACAAACTCTATCAATCAAAGACTCAATCTTCGACAAGTTTTCAAGTGTTGCTGACAGCACCAAAGAGTCAAACAACTTAAAACCTTCTTTCATCAATTTACTCTATTAAAGTATTCACTCGCACGTTCTTTATAGTATCTATCGAGCTCAGGACTAACTGACCTCAACAACTCAATCTGCTGTGCTTTCAATTTGTTATACTCAATAAATTGAATTTGGTTACCATTCTGATTCTTTTCACCTTCTTTACTTTCTCTTTTTTCATCAAACCCGCGCTCTTCCAACGCTTTCTCACTCTCTAATAAACGAGTTAAAATATCTTGTTGCCTATTTATCAAATTAGCATTCCAATCTTTATTAATTAATCTTTCTTGCTGATCTTCTAACTCTTGCAGTAACTTATTTAACTCATTACCCTTACCCTTACCTTCTTTATTTAAATCATTTTTCATCTGGTTCAACTTCTCACGAATAGCGTTTTGTTGAGCTGCCATTTGAGCTGCCTGTTTGCTTCCAAAAGGCATAGCAACACCTTCAGAGCCACCCGGTTTATCACCACCTGGATTCATACCCTTCTTCATCGACTCCAACTGCTTTTTAAGCATTTCTTTCATACCATCCATAGACTCACCACTCTTTCCCTTTTTTCCTGATCCTCCCGGATTGTCACAACTACCCGATCCTGATTTATCGCTCTGCATATCACTCTGCATATTTTGGAGCGTCTCATTCAAAAACAAGCTTAAGTTATTAAACGCAGTCATCACATATTGCTGCTTAACCTCCAGCGCAGTCGTTCTTCTCTCATCAATATCATCAGGAATAACATTGAAATTCATACGAATAGTTCCCAATTCTTTATCAACAAAAGCTGCTACTTTAGGAACACGCTTCGCTAACGCCAGCAAACTATCTTGAACCGGTATGTTATCATCGATTATCGACCTTTGCATCCTTCCCAAACTAGTGTATAAAGGATCTGTAGGACGGATAACACCGAAAGCCATCATACTCTCTTCTTGGTTAAAACTCAGTTCCATCAAACTCTCTAATATACCGCGTAAGGTATCAATATCTTCCTCCGCCTGATCCGCTTTACTTTGAGCCTGCATCGACTCCATTTTAGCAGCCATTTCTTTCATCTTCTTCGCAGCTTTCTCACCTGCCTCAGCACTTTTAGTTTTTTTATCTTTCTGTAAATTTTCAGAAGACTCCTGTTGTTTATCGTCTACCTCTTCTCTATCCTCTTCCAGATCATCAAGTCCAAGAGGTCTATCCAAGTCGTTATTATTATCTAAAACATCTTTGTACTCCTCTTCAAGTTTCTTAAACTCATCTTTCAAACTCTCCTGTTTCTCGTAGGCATCTTCACTTGATATAGAATCTGACTTCAATATTTCGCTTAGTCTCTTTTGTTGTAAAGCTAATTCATTTAACTTATCAATCACTTCGTCCAACTTCTCTTCAACTTGCATCTTTTTAAGTTGTTCTAAGGTCCTATCCAAATTCTTACTCATTTCCTCACTAGACATATTCATTTCTTCCATAATCTCTTGAATACTCTCTTGATCTTGTTGAGCCATCATATCCTCTAACTGCTTAAGTAAGTCCATCATTTCCTCATCCATCATACTATCCATAAGACTTTCAATCAACTTTTGTTTCTCTGCCAGTTCTTCATCTACTTCACTAAACTTTTCTTTATCATCCATTGAGTTTTCTAGCTCTTTTTTAACCTTCTCCAACTCTTTCTGAATGGCCATCTGCTCCTTCTTCAAAGCCTCAATTTGCTGCATCTGATTCCAGTCTGTATTCTTTGACTCAAACAAACCTTTCTTTAAGTTATTTACCTCATTTTTGAACAATTCACTCCTTTTAAAAAGATCACTCATAGAGGATTTCGCTGCATTTGTTGATTCTTCTCTATGCTCAGAAACCTCATCTTTAGACGGCGCTTTGTATGTAAAAACCTGACTTTTTGAAGACTTATACCCATTGACTGCATCATTATCAAACACTACAAAATAATAGGTTAGCTTATCCTCGCTATTTAAAGAAACCGAAGAAATATCAAACAACATATTGATAGTTGACTTCGCCCCACGAACTCCAGGAACAGGTTGTGCTTCGCTTCTTACATTACCTTCCTTATCCGTGACGTTGTAAATAAATTTAATATTTCGAAGACCCTTATCATCTTCTGCAAAACCACTAAATGTCCTCACAGTTGGCGATAGAGAATCAATAAACTGGTCTACCTGAATAGATGGATACCCATCTTTGACTACATCCACAGCAAACGCTAGACTATCAAACTTGTCAATAAAACTATTCTCTAATAAAAACGTTACCCGTGAAGAGCTAAGTGCGGTAAAATCAAAACGAAAACCAGGTACCTTAAAAACCTTATTCTCCTTACCAAACTTTACATTTACTTGTTTTGCATTCTCAGTTTTTACACTCCACTCTAGCTTGGTGCCCTCAGGAACAACAAGATCTCCCACGTTACGAATTACTTTGTCCTCTAATTCTAGATACGCTGGATAGTTTAATCTAACCTCCAACAAGGGAACTACGGTCTTGCCAACCACCGAAACACTATATAAATCACTCTCAAAACCATTACTTTTAAATGAGATAGACTGAGGTTTATCCACTTTTAACATCGGATAGCTGAAACGATTCTTTTTATTCCGTTTCATTAAAAACAATCCTCTACTGTTCTTTAAATACACTTTTGTTGGCAGCTCTTCGCCTTGCTTAGGTACAATCTCAAGATCAATCTCAAGTGTTTCTCCCTGCTCTACCGTTAAGTTAGACGTCAATAAATTAAAATCGAACGGAGTAGGTAAAACAAACTTATCGTTATAGTTAACTAACCGCGTTGTACTATCCTTAAAAGCATTAGGTAGGAATACGCCTAAAAGGACCAGTAAAAAAACAACAGGTATTAAAAACTTTAAATACCCTCTATTCTCTTTATAATCTATGGCATTTGTAAAAGGAATTGCGCTCATTGTTTTTGCACGTTGCGACACACTCGCCCTCAACAATTCTATATTACCAATGTTAGACTCAACATTCTGATTTAACTGTAAAGTATTTAATAGTCTATCTTTAATATCCGGAAAAAAGGATCCAATAATAGCTGCTGCCTGCTTTCTTGAAATTCTTTTTCCGAAGGAAAACAGTTTAGCACAAGGCAAAACAAAATACTTTATAAAAATTACTAGGTTAAGTGCTATAAAACCAAAAAACAACACGGCTCGAATTACAGAGTTAAAACGACCGAAATACTCTAACAATGTAACTACGATAAAAGCAGCTAAAAAAATCAGAAAAAATAAGAGCACTCCCCTCAACATCTGATTCTTATAATATTTTTTTATGAACCTATCTATCTGTTCTAACAACCCTTCAAACGCTCCCATAGACACAAATTAGTAATTAACAACCTACTAAAATAAATACTATTCTGTAGATGACATGTCTAAATATGTTCACATCAAGTAAATTAACAGTTCCTAGATTACATTATCTTTGCCCAAAATTTAAAAGATGTCTGAAAAAGCTGTACGTGTAAGATTTGCACCTTCTCCTACTGGACCCTTACATATGGGTGGGGTTAGAACTGCATTATACAATTATTTATTTGCCAAAAAACACAACGGAACTTTTATCCTGAGGTTAGAAGACACCGATCAAACAAGGTTTGTACCCGGAGCTTTTGATTATATTATGGAAGCATTAGCATGGTGTGGAATCACTCCAGACGAAGCTCCAGGTATTGGTGGTAATTATGGACCCTACGTACAATCTGAGCGAAAAGAAATGTATAAGCCTTATGCTGAACTGCTAATAAAAAACGGTATGGCTTATTATGCATTTGACAGTGCAGAGTCACTCACAGAGATGAGAGATAAAGCCAAGCAAATGAAAATGCCTAATTGGCAATACAATGCCATAACACGCGGAAACATGCAAAATTCGCTTACTTTGCCACAAGATGAAGTGCAGCGAAGACTTGATAATAACGAGCCCTACGTTATTCGTTTCAAAATGCCTAGAAATGAAGATGTTCGTTTTGAAGACGAAGTACGTGGTTGGGTTGTAGTTAATACATCTAACCTAGATGACAAGGTGTTATTTAAAAGCGATGGAATGCCAACCTACCATTTAGCTAACATTGTTGATGACCACACTATGGAAATCTCTCACGTTATTCGAGGTGAAGAGTGGTTACCATCTGCTCCACTCCATATATTATTATACAAAGGATTTGGATGGGATGCTCCAAAATTTGCTCACCTTCCTTTACTCTTGCGCCCGGACGGAAATGGTAAACTATCCAAAAGAGATGGAGACCGTTTAGGTTTTCCTGTATTTCCAATTGATTGGACTACTTCGGAAGGGGAACTCTATAGCGGATATAGAGAAGCAGGATATTTACCTGAAGCATTCATTAACATGCTTGCTTTATTAGGTTGGAACCCAGGAACAACACAAGAGTTATTTTCATTACAGGAGCTTATTGAAGCTTTTTCTATAGAACGTGTTGGAAAAGCTGGTGCTAAATTTGATGCTGATAAAACGAAATGGTTCCAGCAACAATACTTAAGAAAAGCAGACGAACGAGGTGTAGCACAAGAACTACAAAAACTTTTAAGCAAACCGTATGACGAAAGCTTTTTAATTAATGTAGTACAACTCATGAAGGAAAGAGCAACCTTTCTAAAAGATATGCTTACTGAAGGTGACTATTTTTTCTCTGCTCCTACTCAGTATGATGCAAAAACAGTAAAGAAAAAATGGAAAGATCACACTGCAGAATTAATGCAAGAGTGGACACTCAAGCTAAGTACAATAAATGATTTTTCTAGCGACAATATAGAGACATCATTTAAAACATTTTTAGAGGAAAAAGAAATGGGAATCGGAGCTGTTTTACCTGCGTTTAGACTCTTATTAACTGGTAAAGGTATGGGTCCAAGTATGTTTGAAATAGCCTCACTAATTGGAAAAGACGAGAGTATTTCAAGAATGGAATCTGGTATCAATAAAGTTTTAGAATTAAAGGCATAACATGAAACATACGATTGAAGTTAATGGTATTAAGCTTTACGCATTTCACGGTTGTTTACCAGAAGAAGCAAAAATAGGCGGACACTACATTGTGGATATTTCTGTAACCACAAACTTTAGCGACGCAGCGTTAGAAGATGATTTGAGTAAAACAGTTGACTATGTAACCATCAATAAAATTGTTTCAGACGAAATGTCTATACGTTCTAAGTTGATAGAACACGCAGGCCAACGAATAATCAATAACATTAAAGAAAACGTAAGTAACCTGTATTCTATATGTGTTAAAGTAACTAAATTAACTCCTCCAATAAACGGCGATGTTAACAATGTTGCCATTATAATCGAAGAAAATATAGATACCTTAAAACCGATTACTGGTTTTAGAAGAGATTAAATAACAAATTGGATGATGATTTAAAGTTTTTTGCTTATTTTTGACGCCCAATAATGGTCCTGTGGCCGAGTGGCTAGGCAGAGGTCTGCAAAACCTTGTACAGCGGTTCGAATCCGCTCGGGACCTCAACAAAAACAAATTAAACGTCTAATTCTAAATAGGTTAGGCGTTTTTTGTTTCTTGAGTTACCCAACATTTTACCCAACATACTAGAAAAGTGTCGCTTTTCTCTAGTAAACTTTATCTTGTATTACTCGATTCTGTCGCATTAACTAAAAAATCACTGTTTGAAGTCTAATTCATGCAAAACGAAAAATCATAAAAATTTGAATTGGTGTGAGTTAACTTTTTCAACATTCAAGGAATTCGATGAAAAAAGGTCGAAAAATAATTAATGCGACAGAACCTTACTTCCTCACTGTATAAACTATACGCTTAAATGATTGTCTAAGAAAGAGTATATCTAGCACTTCATTAAAGAGCAGTAATAATGAATCTCTTTTTTTAGAGTCTAAACCCAAATACTAGATTGGAAAAACAGTATACTTCTAAAAAAAATGAACTAATTGGGTTCGAAAAAAATGTTTCTCATACAGTAAAAATAAAACAGTCTAAAACATAAACGTTAAGAAACGCTTCTTTTTCTAGTGAAATAAACTATTAAAAGGAAAATAACTAGACATCCTGCACTAATACCAGTATAAAAAAAAAGCTTTTTATAAAATGCATCTTCTGCTTCTTGTTTTAAAAGGTTTAAATAATAAAGAGAAGGCTTGCCGGGTGTTTCTTTCTCTAAAAAATAAGTAGTAAGAGGATTTCTTAAATCACTAATACTCAGATTTAGCTCACTCTGTTCATCTTGATAATTACTTAAATCTAAATAATGAATAAGTCTTTTATTATTATCGTAAAGCTTTACGATGTCATTATCATTAAAACCAAAATCTAAACCTCCGACAACATTTAAATCGTTGCCATAAATAGTCGTAAACTCTGCCTTATCTTTACAAATAATAACAAACCCTCTAGGCTCAACTACCCTATCATCTTTTATCGAAAACAAGTGCTTTTCCTTTTCATCTTTCACAAGAAAGCCCTTCATATTAATTGGCTTATCGCTATTATTATACACTTCTATCCAATCTCCTTTTCCTTTATACTTTGTATTAACCTCTGAAATAATCAGTTTTTTATTAAATATACTCCACTCTCTTTGCTTAAATACCGGCTCAAACACAGTTTCCTCATTTATAGAAACAACTATTTCTGGATGTGTTTCCTTTCTACCTTTCCAACCCACAAAGTCGTAATCAAAAGAAGCAATAGCTTCTAATTTAAGTGGTACGCCTTTAAAATATATTCCGTTAAATTCTTCTTTAATTTTAAGTGTATTAAACTTCACTTTTCCTTCTTTATCGTTTACCAAAACCTTTACGTTTGTTAAACTATCTAGGTTAAACTTTTCTTGTAAGTGCTTAAATAAAACTTGAGGACGTTCGTTTATGAACAGCCTTAAATCTTGCACGCTTTTATCATATCCTTTTCTAGAAATTTTCCAGCGTTTCAAATGAAAATCGATCTCCGATTCTACATCTTTCACTAAACGATCTAATGTTTGGTTGGCAAAAGTTTTGCTAAAATTAGTGTTTAATAAATCACAAAACTGGTTGATATATAGGTGTTTTAAAGAATCGTTTTCTAAAATCTTCCTAATAATAAGTGTACTCCAAGCTGGATTTGGCCATTTCTCAGAAGAACTCGTAGTAAAATCTTGAATTGTATTTTCTAAGTGCTGTTTACTGTAAGACATGTTTAATCCCATATCTAAATCATAAAATATCCACCTCCATTTCGTAGATGGATTTACCCCTTTGAAGTAACGAATATTACCGCCTGCGTCTCCATTTGCCGTATACGTTTCACAAATATTGTAAAGTATATAGTTGTCTATATCCATTTGAGATGAAACATAGTCAAGCGCCTTCCTTTCAACTAACCTATTGCGTGATAAGTAGCTAATTAAATTTCTATATGGTTTAACACTACCGTGCTGTTTACCATTTCTATGACGCATAATAATTAAAGAATCTTTATCAATATTGTAATGTGATTCTATATAATGTTCATTAATTTTTTCTCTAAGGTTATAAATTCCCCAATACTCACCATTAAGGTAAACCACTGTTGGTCTGTACTCTTGAATATCTATACCCGTACTTTTAACCAACTGAGTAGCAAATACATCTCTCACGTGCGCTTCTTGCATATCACTTCCGGCATTTCTAAGTAAAAAAGACTTAAACTTATCTTCTTGCATACTTGGAAAAATCTGATGATTAAATCTTTTATTTCCATATGTACTTCTTGCAATAATAGCTAATGACTTTTGTGGTCTTCCGACAGAATATCCTCCAAATATTTTAACTCCTGCATCTTGACTAAAACCAATCTTTCCATTAGGTTCGAAAAAAGTAATGTTTACATTTCTTTCCCAGTTCTTCCAAAAATTAGCACCTAAATAAGGATCTATAGAATCTGCACAGCAACCTTTAACATAAATTCCTCTAGTATAATCGAAGAAATTCCCCGGGTCTGTAATGAGCGAAATCACAGGTAAGTTATGGTTTTTTTCCGTAAAATAAGAAAGTGTAGTATCTCCTCTTTTACCCTCTTTACTATAATAAGTTAAACGAAACACTGTGTTACCAGAAATACGTATTGTACTTGGTAACCTTTTTGAATATTTAGTAGGTTTAGTTCCGTCTGTTGTGTAAAAAGCACGCAAGGTTGTATCTATATCAAAATTTACTTGTTTTAAACCGAAATGCACGCCTGGTTTTGGACTAACAGAAAATAGCTGACTACTGCATACAGTGCTAAGAAAAAGGAATAGAACAATAATTAACTTTCTCACTTTTAACGAAATATATAAATCAAAATTAATCTAAAATATAAGAGCGCAAAAAAAGCGATTAACAAAAGTGCTTAACTTCTATCAATCGCTTAATAAAAACTATTATTTGAATTATCTTCTTACTTCAATCATTTGATACTCATTGATTGGATTTCCTGCCGTATCAACAGCAGTAATAATATAAACATAATTGCCTGGCTCTACCGGTTCACCTGTTAAATCTATTCCACCCCAGCTAAACGCTGCATCAGAAGACTTAAATACAACTTGATTAGAACGATCTAAAATGGTAATTTGAAAATCCGATAGGTTCTTCGTTTCTAGAACAAGTGCATCATTAAACCCGTCATTGTTACAGGTTACAACACTTGGCAATTTACCTATTTCTCCTACGGCTTCACTTCCCACAGAAACCGTACTTGTCTTTTGTACATCTCCCTTTATAATTCTTGCCTCGACCTCATATTTACCAGAAGAGTTATAAAGGTGTTTTGCTTCTCTTTGTGTACTGTAATTTCCATCTCCAAAACTCCACTCAATGAAATCATAGTCATCCGTATCTAAACTAAACACGTATACACCGTCATCATTTTGAGATATAATTGAAAACTCTGGCAAAGTTTTCTTCTCATTCTCAACAGCTAAGGTCTTTTTATTCTGATTTGGATTATTCAAAGAATCTGTATTGCTTAGTACAGTGCTCTTCTGTTTAATGTATAACGGAATACTATCAGCAGAATAGTTTGTATTTTCTTTAAAACTAGAGTCCGAAAAAACATGGACATTATTTTCCTCTTTTGAATTATTCACCTCATCAGCGCTAATACTAGTTATAATATCTTCATTTTCTTCGGCAGCAGAAGGTTTTACTTCTTTATTCTCTACAAAAACCTTTTTATTCTCACCTTCTTTAGGAATACTATTTTGCTTGTTAATTGAAACGTTTGAAGTATTATTCTTTTTGACAGCCCAATACACTCCAGTTGTTAGTGAAAGTACAGAAACAGCAGTTACTACAACCTTTGTTATAAGTGTTGTTGTTGCCGTTGATACTGACGCAGTAGTTTGAGCTTTCACTGCGCTCCAAATATCTGGGTTTACAGGTTCTGTATGGTTACCCAGTTTTTTTGAGAACAACTCTTTTATATAATCTTTATCTTCCAATTCCTTTCTTTTCTAAAATTTCTCTCAAATAAGCTCTCGCCCTTGAATATTGAGATTTGGATGTGTTTTCTGAAATTCCTAGTGTTTCTGCAATCTCTTTGTGTGAATAACCTTCAATGGCGTATAAATTAAAAACCAGCTTATACCCTTCAGGCATCTGATTTATGATTAACATTAAGTCTTCAGCCATTAATGATTCTTCTATAAAATCATTTTGAGGAGCGAGATACGAAACACTTTCTATCTGTGAATCGAACTTTCGTTTTTTATTTTTACGTATGGCATCAAGTGATGTATTTACCATAATCCTTCTTATCCAACCTTCTAGAGAACCTTCATTTGTAAACTTTTTTAAATTCTTAAATACCTTTACAAAACTGTCTTGCAACACGTCTTCAGCCATTTCTCTGTTTTCTGCATAACGCAAACATACAGCCATCATTTTAGGAGCAAACTGCTCAAATAACTGAAATTGTGCCTTTTCATTTCCAGAAACACAAGCCTTTATTAGTGTTTCTTCATCCATGTTTTCGCTTCATTTATAAAGACAATAATAAAGCATAATAGGTTGCATAGCTCTAATTTTTTTTATTTTTATCTTCTATATTAGTATTCTCAATATTGAAATAAATGTATAAGTCACTTCTTTTTTTCGTTTTTCTACTATTCTTTACAAATGTTGACGCAAAAATTAAACTTAAAGAAGGAACCTGGTTTGGAAGTCTACATATACATTCAGACAAGTATTTACCTTTTGAATTAAAAATTAAAAAAAACAAAAAAGATTATTCATTTACCATTCATAACGGAAAAGAAGTTGTTCAATTACTCCCCTATACTGTTATAAATGATTCTATTAACCTTGAGTTTAAATCTTTTAAAAGTACCCTTCGTTTTATTATAGATTCAAAAAAATGTATTAGCGGATACTGGATTAATCAAAATAAAACCGGAGACTACAGAATTCCATTTAAAAGTATTTGTACTACAGAAGAACGGTTTACTGAATTAACCTCTAAAGCACCTTTATTTAATCCGACAGGAAACTGGAAAGTAACTTTCAACTATAAAAAAGGAAAACCATATAATGCTTTAGGTGTGTTTAACCAAACTAAAAAAAGCGGTTATGTTGAGGGTACATTTTTAACAGAAACAGGTGATTACCGTTTCTTAGAAGGTAAAGTTGGCGGAAATCAATTAAACCTTTCCTGCTTTGACGGTTCTCACGCTTTTTTATTTGAATCTTATTTAAGAAACGATACTCTTTTTGGACAATTTTATTCTGGAAAACACTGGAAAACAAGTTGGTTTGCTGTTAGAGATGAAAACTTTAGTTTATCACATCCTGACTCTCTTACCACATTAACTTCAACAACGCTTCCTTTGCAATTTGCAATGAAAGATATTCAAAACAATCATTTTTCATATCCAAACACATCACTTAAAGACAAAGTTATAATCATTCAAATAATGGGTACTTGGTGTCCGAATTGCCTAGACGAAACTAAGTACTATAAAATGTTACATGAAAAATACAATGAAAATGGTTTAGAAATAATTTCGGTTGGTTATGAAATCCCAGAAACTTTTTCCGAACAAGCAGCGAGATTAAAAAGACTAAAAGACATGTATAATTTAGATTTTACGTTCTTAGTTGGCGGTAAAGCAGACAAATCTTTAGCTTCTGAACATTTTTATATGTTAAACAAGATTATTTCTTTTCCTACGTCAATTTATATAAACAGAAAAGGTGAAGTTGTACGTATACATACTGGTTTTAACGGACCTGGAACCGGGGAAAAATATATAGAATATGCGAAAGAAACGGAAGCATTCATTCAATCGCTCCTTATAAATTAGTCTTGAACGTCTAACAACGGTCTACTCTCTGCATTTACTAAATTCCAAGCTGTATGAAAAACAAGCTTTGTTATTTTTTCTAATTTATCAAAATCAATTTTATCAACCGTGTCTGTTGCTTTATGGTAATCCTCATGTATACCACTAAAGTAAAAAATACTTGGAATATTATTTACAGCAAAATTATAGTGGTCTGATCTATAATAATAACGATTAGGATCATTTTTAGTGTTGTATCTATAATCCAACTGAATATTTACATGCGTCTGATTTGCCTTCTCATTTGCAGTATGTAAATCAGTACTTAACATATTTGAACCTATTATATAAACATAATTTGGATCTATATGAAACTCATCAGACCTTCCAATCATATCTATATTTAGGTTAGCAATTGTGTTCTTTAATGGATAAATAGGATGTTTACTATAATATTCTGAACCCAGTAAACCCTTCTCTTCTCCTGCCACAGGCATAATTAATACACTTCTTTTTGGACCATCTCCTTGGTTCTTGGCTATTTGAAAGGCTTCAGCTATTTCTAACAATGCAACTGTACCTGAACCATCATCATCTGCGCCATTAAATATTTCACCATCATGCGCGCCAATATGATCATAATGTGCAGTTAAAACTAAAACCTCTTTTTTTAACTGTTCATCTTCTCCTTCTATAAAAGCAACGACGTTTTCTGTAGAGAGTAATTTAGCTTCTTCACTAAACGAAAAATAAACCTTTTTATCTCCAACTACCTTTCTTAAATAATTCTTTTTTCTCCATTTTCTTTTCGCACGTTTTTCAGAGAAATCCACTCCAAAATTCAATGTATTTGCATTTGATAATAATAGTGGACACGTTTTAGTTACCTCATCTGAATTTAAAACCATTTTTGAACCTAAAACAAAATGCTCTAAATAATTATAAAAAAGATCATATTCTTCTAAAATAAAACAAACCGCTGCTGCACCATTATTTGATAGTAGTTCATAATTACTTCTTATCTGTTCAAAAGATGCTCCTTTAGTTACATAAAGTATCGCAACTGTGTTTTCAATCGCATCAAACTTTAGTGTATCATACGAAGAAATATTACCTAAAAATGATAAAGAATAATTGATATACTCCGTTGGTTCGTCTGCAAATAAGTATATAAAGTCTTTACCAAATACATAGGTTTTATTATCAAAAACGAGTTTACCACCCGCCTTTGTTTCTAAAACCTCGAAAGGAAAACGATAATTATTAAATCCTTTTGGTGCACTTAAACCGTCTGACTTAAACACGTTAACTAAGTAGTGTGCTGCCATCTTTTGTCCTACATACCCAGTTTCTCTACCTTGCATAGAATCAGAAGCTAAGACATACAAATGTTGCTTTAACTCTTCTTTATTAATATAAAGAGCGTATTTTTCGCTGTAATCTTGACTATAAAAAGAATTACTAGCCAGCACTAAAAGTAGGGTTATTTTAATTTTTAGCATTTAATTTTATTTACACGATTCTGGTGTCTTCCACCCTCAAAAGACGTGGTAAGAAACGTTTCTATCATTTTAAGTCCCTCTTCTTCTGTAATAAATCTCGCAGGTAACGCAATAATGTTGGCATCGTTATGTTGTCTTGCTAATCCAGCTAGGTCATTCTTCCAACACAGCGCACTTCTTATTCCTTGATGTTTATTAACAGTCATGTTAATACCATTACCAGATCCACAAATTACTATTCCTAATCCACCATTTTCTTCTATATGAGCAGCAACTGGATGACCAAAATCTGGATAATCAATACTTTCTTCAGAATAACATCCAAAATCTTTGAAAGAATACCCTTTTTTATCAAATATTTCTTTTACTTTTTCTTTTAGTTGAAATCCAGCATGATCACAACCGATTGGAATAATAATATCTTTGTTCATTTAAAATGGTTTTTTACAAAAATACGGAAGAAAAAGACTGAATAAAACGTGTATTGGTTAAACTTATTAAAAGAGAGAAGTAATTAACAATTGTATAGAGTTAATAACAATAACACTTTATCCTCAATTTTAATCCTTTGATTTTAAAGGATTACGTTTTTTACATATTCACACTATTATTCTTTAAATTGTGAATTAATAAGGATTAAATCTGATATCTTTTTCTAGGATAAAACAAAATAAATGACAACCAAAACAAATTATGATAATGTCAAGTAAAAGTTATCTAAACTTTAACCAAATAATTAACACGTTTATAATAGTAACACATAATAAAAATCGATAAATGTTATACACATCTAGCTAATAAGTTGAATTGTTTATAACCTACATAATAAACTGAAAAACAAAGAGCTTTATTACTCTTTAAAATTGTATAAATACTAGTTAAATGTTTATAAGTTTAAAAACAAAGAAAACTATCTATTATTTATTCACCTATTAACAAGATTAATATATAATAGTAAATCTTTTAAATTTTAATCTTTTCTTTTTTTCTTTACTTAAAGTCTTTTTGAAAGTGAATTTGGAAAAACGGAAAAAAAAATCTACCTTTTATAAAAAACAAAGAAGTTAGTGAGAATAACGCTTTTAAGGTAATATCGAATTTGTTTGGTTTGAAAAAGATTTATAAAATATATTTTTCTAATTTTACCACATATTACCTTTATATCCAATTAGGTAAAAAGCTTAAATGAAATATTGGTAAAACCAATAAGACTAAAAAACCATATTATGTCAAAAATTAACGTTTTGGTAGTAGAAGATGAATCTATTGTTTCTAAAGATATCCAACACAGTTTAAAAAAATTAGGTTACAACGTTGTTGGTGCTGCAGCTACCGGAGAGAAAGCGATAGAATTGGTACGTTCAGAAAAGCCTGATGTAGTACTTATGGATATCATGTTAAAAGGCGATATGAGTGGTATTGACACAGCTGAAATAGTTAAAACAGAAGTTAATATTCCGGTTATTTATTTGACAGCATATGCCGATGAAGCTACGCTTGCCAAAGCTAAAATAACAGAACCATACGGATATATTATAAAGCCATTTAAAGAAATAGATTTGCATACATCGATAGAGATGGCAATCTATAAAAGTGTAAAGAATAAAGAAGTTGAAAAAGAGAGAGATCTTTTATTTTCAATTGTAGAAGGAAAAGATTCCCAAGACTTTATTTTTGTAAAAGCGAATTCTAAACTGGTTAAATTAAAAACTGAAGATATCTTTTTTATAGAAGCGCTAAAAGATTATGTAGTTATTAATACGGTAGATGCAAGGTATACTATTCATTCTACTATGAAAGATATTCAAAAGAAATTAGGTGATGAAAATTTTATTCGTGTGCACCGTTCTTTTATCGTTAGATTAAATAAAATTTCAGCTATAGAATATCCAAATTTACACCTAGAAGAAGATAAAAAAGTAATTCCAATAGGTGGTTCTTATCGAGAAGTACTTGTAAAAAGAATAAACTTAGTATAAGCTAATTAAACGTTTTAATGCGACAGTCTACTAAATATATTAGTAGACTGTTTTTGTTTTATTTCTTTCTACATTACTATTCGAAAAGACATCTACATGTAATTTATTGAAAGTTGTTTTTTCTCCTAAGCTTTGTATGTATATTTGCATTCTCAAAACTTATACAATGAGCGCATTTTCTAACAGACACATTGGTCCAAACACGGCAGAAAAGCAAGCCATGTTGGAAAAAATTGGAGTAGCATCTATTGATGAATTAGTTGCAAAAACAATTCCTTCTCAAATCCGATTAAAAGGAGAATTAAATATAGACGCTGCTTTAACAGAAGCGCAATATTTAGAACACGCAGAAGAACTTGCTGCAAAAAACGACGTTTTTAAATCATATATTGGTTTAGGTTATAACGAAACACTGGTACCACCAGTTATTCAGCGTAATGTTTTAGAAAATCCAGGATGGTATACAGCATATACACCGTATCAAGCAGAGATTGCACAAGGTAGACTAGAAGCGTTGTTAAATTTCCAGACAATGTGTATGGAATTAACAGGTATGGAGATTGCAAATGCTTCTCTATTAGACGAAGGAACAGCTGCCGCAGAAGCTATGATTATGTTTTATAATGCCCGTAGTAGAGCAGATGTTAAAGCAAATAAAATTAAGTTTTTTGTTTCAGAATTCGCCTTTCCTCAAACCATTGATGTTGTAAAAGGTAGAGCAAATTCTATAGGTATAGAATTGGTTTTTGGAGATCCTACTAAAACTACCTTAGACGAAACATTTTTTGGTGCATTGATTCAATATCCAGATGTTTACGGAAGAGTAAAAGATATTTCTACTTTTATTTCAAAAGCAAATGAAGTAGGTGTAAAAACAGCTGTTGCTGCAGATATAATGTCGTTAGTTTTACTTAAATCTCCAGGATCAATGGGTGCTGATGTGGTTTGCGGTTCAACACAACGATTTGGAGTTCCAATGGGTTATGGTGGTCCACATGCTGCTTATTTTGCAACAAAAGAAGTATATAAAAGACATATTCCTGGCCGTATCATAGGTGTTTCAAAAGATGCCGATGGAAATATAGCCTTGAGAATGGCTCTTCAAACACGAGAGCAACATATTAAGAGAGATAAAGCAACATCTAATATATGTACAGCCCAAGCTTTATTGGCAGTTATGGCTAGTATGTATGCTGTATATCATGGTCCGCAAGGAATGAAAGAGATTGCAACAACTATACACCATAAAGCAAAAGTAATTGCTGAGCATGCAGATCAATTAGGATATACTGTAGGTAAAACAGATTTTTTTGATACTGTTTGGATTGAAACACCAGAAAATACAACAACGAGTTCAATACGAGCATTTGCTGAAGCAGCTCGTATGAATTTCAGATATATCAATGAAAGAGAGTTCTCTATCTCAGTAGGAGAAAGAGCTACAGAATCAGATATAAAAGAGGTTGTACATGTATTAGCAAAAGCTTTAAACGGTACTGAAGGTGTTATTACATTTGATAATAGCATAGGCTTATCAAATGATCACCTTAGAACAGATGCGGTATTTACACACGAAGTATTTAATAAATATCATTCTGAATCTAAAATGATGCGTTACATGAAGAAATTAGAGAATAAAGATTTATCTCTTGTTCATTCTATGATAGCATTAGGTTCTTGTACTATGAAATTAAATGCAGCAGCTGAGTTAATGCCTATTACTTTTCCTGGTTTCGCCCACATGCATCCATTTGCTCCAACCTCACAAGCAAGAGGATATTTTGAAATGTTTGCTCAATTAGAAAAAGATTTATGTGAAGCAACAGGGTTTGCAGGAGTTTCTTTGCAACCAAACTCTGGAGCACAAGGGGAATATGCCGGGTTAATGGTGATTAAAGCTTACCATGAATCAAGAGGAGATTACCATAGAAAAATATGTATAATTCCGGCTTCAGCGCATGGCACAAATCCAGCTTCAGCAGTTATGGCAGGATTTACGGTTGTAGTTACAAAGTGTGATGAAAATGGAAATATAGATGTAGAAGACTTACAAGCAAAAGCTGATGAGCATAAAGATAATTTAGCAGCATTAATGGTAACTTATCCTTCAACACATGGAGTTTTTGAAGAGTCTATTATAGAAATTACAGATATTATTCACCAAAGAGGTGGACAAGTTTATATGGATGGTGCAAACATGAATGCACAAGTTGGATTAACTAATCCAGGTAATATTGGTGCAGATGTTTGTCATTTAAATCTTCATAAAACCTTCGCTATTCCTCACGGTGGTGGTGGTCCGGGAATGGGACCAATTGGAGTAGGAGCGCACTTAGTTCCTTTTCTACCAGGTTCTACATTAATATCAGAAGCAGGAGGAGATAAAGCAATTAATGCAATATCAGCAGCGCCATACGGTTCTGCATTGATTCTAATGATTTCTTATGCATACATTAAAATGCTAGGTTCAAAAGGATTAAAACATTCTACAGAAATGGCTATTGTAAATGCAAATTACATACAAGCCCGCTTAAAAGGTCATTACGATATTTTATACACAGGTAAAAACGGTACGGTTGCACATGAAATGATTTTAGACTGTAGAGACTTTAAAAATACAGCTGGAGTAGAAGTAGCAGATATGGCTAAGCGTTTGATTGATTACGGTTTTCATGCACCTACGGTATCATTTCCTGTAGCTGGTACATTAATGATAGAGCCTACTGAGTCTGAAGATAAGGAAGAATTAGATCGTTTTTGTGATGCTATGATTTCTATTCGTAAAGAAATAAAAGAGATTGAAAATGGCCATGCAGATAGAGAAAACAACTTACTTAAAAATGCTCCGCATACCGCAGACTGTATAATTAATAGAGATTGGACTTATCCGTATTCTCCTGCAGAAGCTGCATATCCTTTACCTTACGTAAAAGAAAATAAGTTTTGGGTTGCAGTACGTAGAGTAGACAATGCTTTTGGAGATAGAAACTTAATTTGTTCTTGTCCAAGTATTGAAAGCTATGAAATGGCTTAAAGAGTTAGTTTTTTAAGCTAAATATTATATCAATACTCCTCGCTAAACAATAAAGCGAGGAGTATTTCATTATAAAAGTAAAGCAGTACTTCTTTTTTAGTATATGAAAAAGAAGCTTTTATTTTTAAAACGTTTTTAGCTTATATTTGGAAAAATAGCGTAATGAAAATCAAAAATATCTTTGAAAATGACAGTGTAGAAACATATATTTCTCGTTTAGATAATTTAGATACTACTACACAACCTCTTTGGGGGAAAATGGATGCAGCTCAAATGTTAGCCCATTTAAATATTAGCTACAAACAGGTTAAGAACAATGAAAAAACCAACTATAGTTGGTTAACGAAATTGATTTTTAAAACCTTTGTGAAAGGAATTGTAGTTGGAGAAAAGCCTTATAAAAGAAACTCTAAAACAGCTCCGGCTTTTATAATTGCTGATAAGAAAAACTTTCAAAAAGAAAAAGAAGAGCTTATTGCAAATATGAAAGAAGTTTTAGGTCAGGGTCCATCTTACTACGAAGGTAAAGAAAGTACAAGTTTTGGTAAATTATCGGCTAAAGAGTGGAATAATTTATTTGCCAAACATTTAGAACACCATTTTCAACAGTTTGATTTGTAATTATGAAAATTTGTTAATTTTATAAATTAAAGTGGTTATTAATTTAACGTTTAAGCGTTAAAAAAATTTGTTTCAACGATGAAAAAAGCAACTATTTTTTATTTCTACGATGCGCTCTGTGGATGGTGTTATGGTTTTTCACCTGTGTTTAAGGAGTTTTATGAAAAACATAAAGAAAATTATCAATTTCAGGTAGTATCGGGAGGAATGATTACAGGAACTCAAGCGGGTCCGATTGGTAAAGTTGCAGGATACATTAAAGAAGCGTATAAAACGGTTGAAAATAGAACGGGTGTAAAGTTTGGAGAAGCTTTCTTAAAAGATATTTTAAAAGAAGGTTCAATAGAGTTTAACTCTATTCCTTTGGGTGTTGCTATGACCGTCTTTAAAAAGTATCAACCAGAAAATCAAGTATTATTTGCTCATCGTTTGCTACAAGCTGTTTATTACGATGGAATTGCACCAATGGAAGAATCCTACTATGGCCCGATTGCTGAAGAATTTAGCTTAGATGGAAATAAGTTTATCTCGGAAATGAAAGAAGAGATAAATGTAAAAGCAACCTTTGAAGAATTCTCAATGTGTAAAAGACTAGGAGTACAAGGATATCCTACCGTAGCAATAGAAACAGGAGAAGGAAAGCTTTACGCTTTATCTAGAGGATATTTGAGGCTAGAAGATTTAGAAGCAAACTTTGAAGATATATTAGCTGTTTAGATAGGTTTATACTTGTATTCATTTAGAGAGTAATACTTCTGTTAGAATTAACAATTACGATCAAAATTTAAAGAAAAATTAGAATTGAATTCTGAATTCAGTCTGTTAATCTATTGTCTATAACTTTTAAAAAGAGATATACTTACATTAGATAAGGTAAAACTTAAGCGTTCGAGTAAAAAAACAATTATCATTGTAAAAAACTAAAACATGGAAATAGAGTTTTACGATTTTGAAGATGAGCTAAGATCTATCATTTTTGCATTTGAAAAGAAAACAGATAAGGGAATTGTAATGGCTATTTGTAACCCAAGGTTTGAGTTTGAAACAACATTTAATGCTATGGAAATGATGATGCTACAAATTTATTTTCAAAAACTGGCAGGTTTGGAACCAAAAGGTAGCGTAACAGATTTAAAATTAGATAACCAAGGCATTTTAATGCGTAATGCACACTATGATGGAGAAGAAGTTGTGTTTGAGCTTATTTTGCAGCGCAAAGAAGAAACGGGTTTCAAAAAAACTACCTCAAACATTATTTTTGAACCAGATATGTTAGCAACCTTAGAAAACATTTTAAAAGCCTAAAACGTTTTATTTGTATGGATAGAACAGCATATTTATTGCAACTAAGACCTAGCATTGAAATAGAAGTACAAAACCAAAAAACAGCAGAAGAAGCATTTATGCATCAAACGCTAAGACCAGTATTAAAGTTTCAAAATTACATTTTGTTACAAGCTATTGAGCAGCATCCTTTTTACAAGCAAGTAAACCTAAACGTAAAAGATGAGGTAAAAAAAAGAGAAAATTTAAAGCAGTTTTTAATAAAAAATAGAGGGCTCAGAAATCAATTAATTGGTAACATAACAGCACTTTTTACTGAAGCAGAATTTTTATTTTATGTGCAACACGCTAAAACAATAGAAAAAAGAATAATTGAAATGGTTATAACGCGTTTTCTGAGTCAAAAATAGATGCTCAAAAGAACTTAAAAATTAACAATAATTCATCAAAAAATTAACAGATTCAGCGCACCAACATATCGATTTTCGTATTAATATTACTTTAAAATTGTTTAATATTTACGAGAATGATTCACCCAAATACAACCATTAAATTAATTAGTGAAACCGTAGGATACGGTGTGTTTGCAACCGCATATATACCAGAAGGTACTATCGTTTATGTCAAAGATAGTTTAGAGCAAGTAGTAACACCAGATGCGTATTTAAATCAATCTAAAGAAATGAAAGATGTGATAGATAAGTACTCGTATATGGATCAAAACGGCGATAGAATAATTAGTTGGGGATTTTGCTAAATATGTTAATCACTGCTGTAATTGCAATACAATTAGTACGGGTTACGGTTTTGAGATTGCTATTAGAGATATTAAACCAGGAGAACAGATTACAGATGAATATGGTATTTTTAATTTAGAAGAAGAAATGAATTTAGAGTGCAGCAGTTCAAATTATAGAAAAAAAATAGTATCACCTTTTAGTAGTGCAACTTGCTTTTGGTTTACTAAAGCATTCATATCAAATATGATTCCTTTTGCAACCAATCGATCTTCGTAAATACTAATTACAGAATTTTTGATTCTATTAAAATTGCTTCGATCTACAAGATTAGTAGCAAGTACTAGAAAAAAACAACCAGTAAACCCACAATCCATTTAATTTTTTTAGAAAACATATAAAAGTATTTAAAGATAATTACAGTTTGAAAATAACGATAAAATTAATTCAGAACCACAGAATAGCTTAAAATTGTCTCACAAATAAAAAATTTAAAAGAAAAATTCACTGATTTAGTATATGGTTTTACAAAATTCATAAAAGGCGTATCTTTGCAACTAAAACCGCAAAGAAATGCTTAAACTAAAATTACCAACAGACCCGAGATGGGTAAGATTAGTAGAAACCAATATAGAAGAAATTCTTACAGATCATGCTTGGTGCGAGCAAAAAGCAGCATCTAACGCATTATCAATAGTTGTACAAAATTCAGAATATCCAGAGTTGGTTACTAAAATGTTGGATTTAGCACAAGAGGAATTAGAGCACTTTCAGATGGTGCATAACATCATAAAAAAACGCGGATACAAACTTGGGTTAGAGCGCAAAGATAGTTACGTAAATGAGCTGTTTAAGTTTATGATAAACGGAGGCTCTAGAAATGATAGGTTGATAGATAGACTGCTTTTCTCTGCAATGATAGAAGCACGTAGCTGTGAGCGCTTTAAAGTGCTTACAGATAATATAAATGATCCAGAGTTAAAAGAATTTTACAATCAATTAATGATTTCTGAAGCCGGACATTACGTTCTTTTTATCAAAATGGCTAAAGAAATGACAGATAGAACAGACGTGGATAAACGTTGGGCAGAATGGTTAGAACACGAAGCAAAAGTGATACAGAACTACGGTAAACAAGAAACTATCCACGGTTAAAAATCATCCATTTTATAGTTTTCTACCGTCTTTTTTCTACTCAAAGAAGGCACCAAACTTTCACCATTCCAAATGTAGTACGATTGCGTATAAATTCTTTTTATGGCATCCGATTCATTTATGTTTTCTTCATTTGACCAGTCTACGAAGTTGCTTTTTTTTATTACAAAGAACTTCTCGCCAGATAAATCGCTTGGAAAAATAAATTCTTCATATTCACTGTATTCTGCGTCCGCCGTTCCGAATAAAGTTTCAGTGTGTTTAAACGCATTGTTGTAAAAGAAAAAATATTTTGTTCCGGTAGTACACCCGCAACCTCCTATACAAGGTAAATCTATTGTGAGTAGGTGGTCTAAATTTTTAAGTCCTGCATTATTGTGATTAAATAATTGTCCCAAATACAAAGCATTGTTTGTAAAAGTTACGCAGTCTAATTCAACATTGTTTTCTACCGCTTTTAATTGATAAACTTTTTCGGTTCTTTGATCTATAGAATCAATCAAACAACCCTTAATTGAAAATAAAAAATAGAGGTCAGGGTTGGCTGCGCTGCGCTGAACTTGTTGGGCTAGGCATCCACCCCAAATCCACCCGTTTCCTTTTTGCGTTTCAACTTTATACCAGGCGCTTTTAATTCCATTAAGGGTGAGGGTGTGTTTTGATTTTGAATGCAGATAAACACGACTTCCAATAGGTAAATTGTTTACTATTTTTGAATCAGTAGACGGTTTTACTCTTAGATTACTGCTATCTCTAAAAATAAAAATTGCGGGCTGACTTTCTTTAAACAGATAATTAGAGCCAGTTAAAAAATTCTTTTCACTACTGTCTTGGGCAAAAAAGCTAAAAGAAACAACAGTATATACGAGATAAAAGAAATGTTTCATGTGCTAAAAATAGTACTTACCACTATCTACCTCTATGTTTTAAGAAAATAGAATAGGTTGGTTTATTATTCGTATTTATTTTTTGTAGATGCGTTTTTTTATTGAAAGTAAGAACAATCTGTAATGCGTGGTGTTTGTGAGTTATATTAATGTAAACATGAGTAAAATTAAAAGAATTCTGTTGTTAGTAGTTTCATTTATTGCAACTACAACTACTATAGCGCAAAGCGGAACGCTTGCCGGAACTGTTTCAGACGCAAAAACAGGTGAATTATTGTTTGGTGTGACGGTTAGGTTAGAAGGAGCCAACCTCGGAGCAGTTACGGATTTTAATGGTTTTTACGAAATTAAAAATGTTCCAACAAAAGCATACACAGTAAAAGCAGCTTTGTTAGATTATCAAGATGAGGTTGTGTTTAACGTTGTGGTTAAGTCTGCCGGAACTCCAGATCTCAATTTTGAAATGAGACAAGAAGCTTCAACCGAGATTGAGGGCGTAGAAATTGTGGCTAGTCCGTTTAAAAAATCAACAGAAACACCGCTTTCAAGTAATAAACTATCTGCAGAAGAGATAGCAACTTATCCTGGTGGAAACAATGATATTGCAAAAGTAGTTCAATCATTACCAGGAGTTGGAGGGTCTGCTGGAGGATTTAGAAACGACATTATAATTAGAGGTGGTGCACCAAATGAAAATGTATATTATTTAGATGGGATTGAGATACCAAACATCAACCATTTTTCTACTCAGGGTTCGGCTGGTGGACCAGTTGGACTTTTAAACGTTTCTTTTTTCGAAGGTGTAACCCTTTCTGCAACCTCTTTTGGCGCACAGTATGACAACGCTTTATCAGGTGTTCTGCAGTTTGATCAACGAATAGGGAACAGCAGAGAAATGCAAACCAATATTAGAGTAAGTAGCTCTGAAACAGCCTTAACATTAGAAGGTCCGTTATTTAGAGGAGACAAAAAACAAGCAAAAACCACCTATATTGTGTCTGCAAGAAGGTCTTACCTACAACTTTTATTTAAAGCCATTGGGTTACCGATTCTTCCAGATTATTGGGATTATCAATACAAAATAAACCATAAGATTAACGCATATAATGATATAACTGTATTAGGAGTAGGAGCAATAGATAACTTTAAAGTTAATTTACCTGAAGACTTTACCGTTGACGAAGTAAATGCAGTAGAACAAGTTCCTATAATTAATCAGTATAGCTCTACCTCAGGAATTACTTGGAGGAAAAGATTTAAAAATGTAAACGGGTTTATGACTACCTCTGCAAGTATTAATTTATTAAGAAACAATTTTAGTCGTTTTCAAGATAATGTTGCTCAAACAGGGTTGTTTTTAAACAATATTTCACAAGAACAAGAAGCAAAAGTGCGTTACTATTATAAAAGATATTATCAGAAGTTTGAGCTTTCTGCTGGAGCAGTGATACAAAATGCAGATTACATAAATGACACCGAAGATTTAGTTAATAATTTCTCATACGAAAACAGTTTAAACTTTTGGAGGTATGGAGCTTTTGTTCAAGCTAATACCAAGGTTTTAAACAATAGATTGTCTATTTCTGGAGGTTTGCGTTTTGACGGAAATACTTTTACAGAAACGGGTAACGAAGTTTATAGAACGCTGAGTCCACGTGTTGCTTTCTCTTACGCGGTAGATAAAACACAAAAGTGGTCAATAAACGCATCTGTAGGGAGATATTTTAAAATACCTCCCTATACCATCTTAGGCTTTAAAGATAATAACGGTGTTGAGGTAAATAGAGATGTGAAATACATTAAAAGCGATCATTATGTATTAGGAGTAGAGTATTTACCTACAAAATCTACCAAACTAACAGTAGAAGGGTTTTTTAAACAGTACAGTGATTATCCTGTATCGGTAAACGATAGCGTTTCTTTAGCTAATTTAGGAGGAGACTTTTCTGTGCTCGGAAACGAACCAATTAGAAGTATTGGTTTAGGAAGAACATACGGAGTGGAGTTGCTTGCTCAACAAAAATTAGCAAAAAACTTTTATGGTATTTTAGCCCTTACATTTTTTCAGTCAGAATTTACTGGGTTTGATACAGATGAGTATATACCGTCCGCCTGGAACCAAGGAGTGCTAGCTAGTTTTACAGGAGGATATAAATTCGGAAAGAAAAAAAATTGGGAAGTTAGTTTGCGTGTGAGGTATTCGGGTCAAACCCCATATGCTCCTGTAGATGAAGCTGCAACACTTGCTAATTATCCGGCAATTATTAAAGATTATACACGATTAGGAGAGGTAAAGTTAAACGCCTTTAATCAAACCGATTTACGTATAGATAAAAAATGGAGTTTTGATAATTGGGCGTTGGATATTTTCTTAGAAGTACAAAATTTACTCGCGCAAGTACAACCTTCAGAACCAGGATATGCGTTATTAAAAGAAGAGAATGGAACTGTGGTAACTCCACAAGAGCTCGTTCAATTGCCTTTAGCTACTGAAGGAAATGTTTTACCTTCTATAGGAATTGTAATTGATTTTTAATCACTCTTTCTTTCGCTGTATTTTCTAGAAGGACCTTTCTGTGTATTTTTTCCATGGTTGGGTTTGGTTGGCATTGGTCCACGCAAGTGAATTACCAAACCGTTTAAGAAGTTGCGTAGAACTTGATCTCCACACTCCACAAATTTTGGGTGCTCATCGTGTCTGCAAAACGAATTAATTTCAGACTTAGAAACTTTAAAATCTACAAGCTTACAAATATCTACAATATCCACATCAGTTAGTTTATGAGCAACTCTTAGTTTCTTTAGAATATCGTTATTAGTTAAAGCCATTTTTTTTATTTGTTACAAAGTTAGGAGAATTTTTCAACTTTATTTTTCTTTAGTTAGTAGCAAGAGTATTGCATTACACCGTTTGTTTTAGTTTGATACTCTTGGCTTTTTATAAAGTGAAATCAGTTTTAGGTTTAATATTTTGTGATGTGTACTTTTATTGAGTGCAGAAAACGGCTAAAGTTTTAGCTGATAAAAAAATTCAAATAGCTAGATATGCGCAAAACAAAAAGTAACTCAGTTTTTGTTTCTAAATTGCTGATAGTTTAGTTTATGGAATAAGTTTATTGGCAGTAGGAGGAACCCTGATTCAGAAAAAAAGAATTGCCAAACGTGCAGGATATTTTCAAATAATACTTGCTATTATTGGTTTTATAGAAGTTTTAAGAAGATTTTTTGGAGAAGAAAAGCTTCCTGATTTTTCAACGATGATTCTTGTATCTATTTTTGCACTGGTGGCTAACGGAGTTTGTCTTTATGTTTTACAACAATCAAAAAATAAAGAAGATGCACATATAAAGGCCAGTATGATTTTTACGTCAAATGATGTGATTATTAACTTGGGAGTTATTGTAGCCTGAATATTGGTGCATTGGTTGAAAACTAGTGAACCAGATTTAATTGTAGGTACAATTGTGTTTATCTTAGTAGTCAAAAGCGCATTTAGAATACTTAAATTAAGCAAATAATAGAACGTTTATTGTTATATAAATAAGCGTATTTAATCAAAGTTGTATAACTTAACTTTGTTTGGGTGGGTTATTTAACTTGTTTTTTTTTGGGTAGAATTTTTTCTTCTTTTTATTTGAGTTGTTTCCCCCTTTGTAGCCTTTTGAATTACCTGGTTTTTTAATAAAAGGTTTCCAAACGGGAGCTTCTCCAAACTCTTCAGGAGTAGGTACTTTTTCTATTTCTTGTTCAATTAGTTTTTCAATTTTATGAACCTTTTGAATATCTTTTTCATTTACCAGTGTAAAAGCTTCTCCAGTGGTATTTGCTCTTGCCGTTCTTCCAACCCTATGTACATAATCAGCAGCATCATTTGGTACATCGTAATTAATTACCATGTTAATTTCTTTGATGTCAATACCTCTGCTCATAACGTCTGTTGCAACCAGTATACGAATGCGTCTAGACCTAAATCCACGTAAAACTTCTTCTCTATTTTCCTGTTCTAAGTTGGATGAAATTCCTTTAGCTTTAAATCCATTTTTATTGAGTGCTTTTGTAATTTCTCCCACTTTCATCTTAGATGAGGTGAAAACAATTATACTTTCAAAAGTTGGCCTTTCTTTAAAAATTTTACAAAGCACCTGTATTTTTTGATTTTCATGAGCCATATATATTTTATGGTCAACACCTTCTGCAGGTTTAGCAATGCCTAGATTAATTTCTTCTTGATTTTTTAATAAGTCAGACGCAAGTCCTCTAATACTTTTAGCCATAGTTGCGCTAAAAAGAAGCGTTTGTCTTTTTTCAGGTAAGTATTTGATAATGGCTTTAAGATCATCAATAAACCCCATATCTAACATTCTGTCAGCTTCATCTAAAATTAGGTGTTTAACCTTGCTAAAGTTAGCGTTGTTCATTTTTAAATGCGACAAAAGTTTTCCTGGAGTAGCAACAATAATATCTGCGCCTCCGTTGAGTGCAGCTTTTTGATCATTCCATTTATCGCCAGATCCACCCCCGTAAATAGCCATAGAGCTTACAGAAATAAAGTAGGCCAAACCTTGAATTTGCTGTTCTATCTGTACAGCTAATTCGCGGGTTGGAACGAGTATTAAAGTGTCTACACAATTGTTTTCGTTGTGTGCTAGTTTGTGAAGAATAGGTAAAACAAATGCACCTGTTTTACCCGTACCCGTTTGTGCACAAGCTAAAATATCTTTATTATCTAAAATTTTGGGAATTGCAGCTTCTTGTATAGGTGTAGCATTTTCAAATCCCATGTAACCAATCGCTTCTAGCAATGATTCGTTTAGATTAAGTTCTGTAAATTTCATTGAGCGTGAAGATACGGAATAAAGTTTAATTAGAAAGAGTCGGTAAATCTGTATACAGTTTAAACTGTTAACTACACTAAATCATTTATATATCAGTATCTAAAATATTTTGTACTCTACCCACTTCTCCAGTAGTTAGTTGCACTTTTATACCGTGTGGATGATTGGGAGATTTTGTAAGAATTCTTTTTATTTCACCTTCAGTTAATTCTCCAGAACGTTGGTGGTGTTTTTGTACAATTTCTACAATATAGCCAACTTTAATTGACGAGCGTTTTTGGTTCAAATCCATGGGTTAAAATTACAAATACTTCAATTAATAAGACATTAGTTCAAAAATCTGTTATTTTTGAGATAAAACCAGAAACTTTGCCCACTAAAAAGCAAAAATATTACATCATTCTAATTACGATCGTTTCAGGCGTTTTAACTACATTGTTAGGTGTTTTTTGTTATTTCCTTCTTGGAATCCAAACCAACATACCTTTTATATTTTGGGGTTACACAGTTGCTGTTTTAGTTAATCTGGGCTTGTTTTTACTGCATAAGAACCTAGATATTTCCTATATTACTACAGCATTTCTGGTTTTTTTAGGGTCTTTTTTAGTAGCGATGAATTCGGGCGGAATAAGCAGTCCGATGATTTATATTTTGCCTTCAATTATTATTGCTGGATATATTATGCGGAGAAAATACGGTAGATATACCGCTATTTTTATTTCACTTGCCGTATTGGCAATATACCTATTAGAATTTGTGGATGGTGCAATCAGTAACCACGTTCCTTTAGAATCGCAAGCAGAGTTTAGTTTACTTTCAATTATAATGTGCATCGTTATGTTAGGTGGTATTTTAGGCGATTTCATGGCAAAAAACAGTTACTACGTTTACAAAGCTAAAAAGTACATCGAAATTCAAAACCAAGAAAAAGAAATACTACTAAAAGAAATACATCACAGAGTTAAAAACAATTTACAGATTGTGATGAGTTTATTAAAACTTCAAGGGTATTTAATAAAAGACGAGAAAACACTTCAAATTTTTGACGAAACCAGAGGAAGAATCTATTCCATGGCCTTAACACACGAGATGTTGTACAAGGGAGATGATTTGGCCAATATTGGCTACGATAAATATGTAGAAAGGTTAATTCTAAACCTTGTAGATTCTTTGAGTTTAGAAAAAGAAAAAGTATTTACAGATATACATATCCCAGAGGTAAAAATAAATCTAGACACTGCCATACCATTAGGTTTAGTAATTAATGAAGTAATTACAAATGCGCTAAAGTATGGAGCAAACAGTGAAGGGCAAACGCATATTTTTATTAAACTATCTGTAATCGGTAAAGAAGATTTCATTTTAGAGATATCCGATACCGGAAAGGGTATTAATGAAGAGATAACGCATGAGAATTCTGATTCTTTAGGTCTACAGCTAATTCAAACCCTTGCAGAGCAATTAGATGGTGAAATAACCAGAAAGTCAGAAGAGGGTACAAAATATACACTTATTTTTAAAGCGCAATAATCTAATTTAAAGATGAACTTATCCTATACCATTCAGACGCGTAAAAACTTTAGGGATTTAGTAAAGTCACTCACCCTAGAACAGCTTAACCACATTCCTGAAGGATATAACAATAATATAATCTGGAATTTTGGTCATACGCTAGTTACGCATCAACTTTTATGCTACACATTTTCGGGTATAGCTCCACGTGTTAGCCACGAGCTTATCGAAATGTTTAAAAAAGGCACTGCGCCTGTTGGAAAATTAGAGCAGGTAGACGTAAATAACTTGTTAGAATTAGCAGAAAGCTTGTTAGAAAGCTTTGCTTCTGATTTAGAAAGCCTCGACTTTTCTAATTACACTTCGTATACAACGAGTTTTAAGGTAACCTTATCATCTATTGAAGAAGCCACAGCGTTTAATGCCATACACGAAGGTGTGCATTTTGGTTATGCCTTAGCACTTAAAAAGTTAGTATGATTATTCGACCAATTCAGCAGGAGGATAATTTACAGATTGCCCAGGTTATTAAAGATGCTCTCCGCGAGTTTGGAGTTGATAAGCCTGGGACGGTTTACACAGATCCAACCACCAATGATTTGTTCACTTTATTTAAAGAAAAAAGAGCTGTCTATTTTATACTTCAAGAAGGAAATGATATTCTAGGAGGTTGCGGAATTTATCCTACAAAAGGTTTACCACAAGGATGTGCAGAATTGGTTAAACTTTATTTACTTAAAAAAGTAAGAGGAAAAGGTCTAGGGAAGCAACTAATGCAGACGTGCATAGATTATGCAGAAGGTTTAGGGTTTAATCAGCTATATTTAGAATCATTGCCGGAGTTAAAGAGTGCTATTTCGTTATATGAAAAAATGGGCTTTAAAAGAATGGATAAACCGTTGGGTGATTCGGGTCATTTTGCTTGTGATTTATGGATGATAAAAAAGTTGAAAACAACCACGAATCATTGATAAAAGTCAGTCGTACCTTTATCTTTTAGGTTATTTAATAAATCAGCTTAACTTTGTTTTACGCATT
>Ga0209653_1000267_pt1 | contig 46681 bp, 40 predicted proteins | sample SaaInl6LU_22_DNA_FD_184644 | JGI IMG/M metagenome (GOLD analysis project Ga0209653, IMG submission 184644) | Marine microbial communities from expanding oxygen minimum zones in the Saanich Inlet - ESP_116LU_22_DNA (SPAdes) (version 2) | ecosystem: Environmental > Aquatic > Marine > Intertidal... | reverse complement strand
AAAAATGCCGTCCTCATAATTTTTTTAAAACTCTACAAACACTAAAATTTGAGATAGTTACAAACGAAAATACAATACCAATTGTGTTAAATTGTTAAAAAATCGCAACAAGCTATTGACGTCAGGCAATAAGCCTGTATGGGGAACTTGTCCTCCATAAAAAACTAATTACAAATAACTAAGCCTCCTTATGGGGACTTTATATCTTCGGCATATCCTCTTCATTAAGTTCAGGAACTAGCAGTATTAAGGATTCACTTTAGCTTCGCCATGGAATTAGTGCCTTTTGATACAACTAAATACTGATTTAAATGGAGTAAAATAAATTAACATTTTAAAAGAAATGCTTTGATGGGGCAATACAATTAAGATTTAAAATCATTTATTGGCTTTTACAAAAACTTCTATTATTTGTTTTGTACTATTTGCCTTTGCGTGGGGCTTTATAACTTCTATAAGTAAACACAAATATGTTATCAAGATTCTCTAATCACATCCTTTACTAAACCTTTGTGATGAAATTTGTATATTAAGGGTAAACTATAAACCGATGAAAAATACCCTTTTAATAATTCAAAACGATTTGAAAGAAATAAGTGATGAATTAAATAGTACTGATTGGAGTGCTTTGCCTGTTGGAGAAGAATATGGTGTATGGATACCGATAGCAATTATATTTGCTGTCTTTTTTGGATTTAGATTTATGGCTAAAGTAATTGAAAACGAGTAATTACTTAAAGACCTATCTCCTTAACTCTTCTGTATGCAGCTTTATAGATATCTTCTACCCTGTATTCTTTATGTGCTAAATCATATATATTTAATCATCTGTATATCCTCTTCATTAAGCTCAGGGATTTCTAATCCTCTTAAGTAAGTCAAACTAACATTTATAGATGAGTGTCCCATAGCTTTCTGTAGCTGGATAGACCCACTGTTCTTTTGAAGATGTCAATAGCAACTGAGTGACTAAAAGAGAAAAGTGTTGGGTCTCGTTCAATGAATTTAGAAACCTTTTTATAACATCCCAAAAGTGTCAAAAAATAGTCTTCATAAAAATCAATAGGTACCTGCCCTAGCAAAAAGGTTGTTTTTCTTTTTTGCCAATAGATAGTTGTTGACTTAAAAATTCTGGCACAGGTACAATCCTATTTCGTAAAGAATTAATTTTTATTTAATTATCTTTAGCTATTATGAAGTTTTTAGAAAAATATTATCCAATACTACTTGCCTTTTTTAGTTTTCTGTATTCCATTTATCTTTGGTTTTCTGGCGAACAACTTGAAGGCTTGTACGTTGGGCTCTGGCCCGTTACTATTCTTGCTTTTGCAATAGCAATTAGACAGAGAAGAAAAGACCACCAAAACGATCCAAAATGAATAATAAAATAATGTTCATTATTGGCTGTTTGATTTTTATTATTTATCTCTTTTTTTTGCTGAAAATAATCAGAAAGCAAAACAAAATTGAAGATCAAAGAAACCACGAATCTTTTGACACAAATGATTTAGATGGGATTGGAAATCAAGGACGATTTCCAAACAAAAACTAGATCTTCTTTTCTAGAGTAATGCGTATTAATTAGATGTTGTTTTCTCACCGGGGAAACTTACACCTACTTGGCTTCTAATTTCATCCATCAAACTTGCCATTTCCAAACTGTTTTTCATAGTCCATTTTGGTGATTCTAACAATTTGTTTCTAAGACAATGATTGACCTCTTCAATTTCGTATGTATAACCCTTTCCTAGGAAATTAAAAGACTTCATGGATTCTTTACCCTTTTGAACCAATTTAATTTGCGGTGTTTCGTGCCATCTCGAATCCATATAAATTTCACCCTCCTCTCCACAGATTGTGGCTCTCATATCTTCATCATGCGTAAAACTAGAATACATAAGTGCATGTGCTTTATCGAACGAGAGAAGAAATGCCAATTGTTCGTCTACTCCTTTAGAAGTTAATGTTGCATTCGCCTTTATTGAAGTTGGTATTCCCAATAAATGATAGGCCAAGAAAAGTGGGTAAATTCCGATATCTAAAAGAGTTCCTCCTGCTTTATCAGGATTAAAAAGTCTAGAATCCTCTCCTCTATCCAAACCATTAAAACTAAAACTTGCATTGATATACCTTAAAGGACCGATTTGATTTTGAGCGATCCATTTCCCTACTTGTTCAAACGCAGGATTGAATCGTGTCCAAAGCGCTTCCATCAAAAAGGCATTGTTCTCCTTGGCAGAAGTAATTATACTTCCAACTTCCCTTGCGTTAAGACCCAGGGGCTTTTCACACAAAACTCCTTTACCTTCTTTTAAAGCAGCTATAGAAAGTTCAGCATGTTGTGGATGAAGGGAAGCAATATAAACCACATCAACTTTGAGATCTTTAAATAACCGATCATAATCTGAATAATGGGTTTTGGCATTAAATTCATCAGCAAAATCATGAGCACGCTTTTTATCACTGGAAGCTACGGCTTGAAGAGTGCAATTTGGAACCAAAGCCAAATCTGTAGCAAATTTTCGCGCAATGTTTCCTAAACCAACTATTCCCCAACGAATTTCTTTCATGAAATATGGCTTATCGGATGAGATCAAACATATTTGAAACTGAGATCAAACTTTTAGAAGTAAATCCCTCTGCAGCGTCTGTCCCAATCAATCTTCCAAAATTCTTTGCACGATAGGACACACTGTCTAAAAAGTTTTTACTAGATATTGGTGTTTCAGCTTCACTAGATTCAGGATCAAAAAACTGAGTAGAATAGGCTTTAACTGCTTCTATCTTTGTATTTAAATGTGAAGAAATATCAACGACAACATCGGGTTTAATATCTTCCCATTGTATGTATTCCAATACCAATTGAGGTCTCCATGGAGTCTGTAATTCTCCATCCTTATCTAGTGTTTCAATTTTTTCAAGTCCACTGAGAAAGCAAGCATCATTTACAAGAGCATTTGCTTTTCCATGATCAATATGTCGATCATAAATTGCATTACACAAAACCAATTGAGGGCGATAGTTTCTGATCTTTGAAATGAGTGCCAATTGATGTGTTTCGTCATTCACGAAAAAACCATCTCTAAACCCCATATTCTCTCGATGTTGAACACCTAAAATTTCAGCCGCTTTTTGGGCTTCCTTTAACCTAGTCTCAGCAGTACCCCGAGTACCTAACTCCCCTCTTGATAAATCAATAATCGCAACAGTTTTACCTTGACTCAAGGAAAGTGCAATACTTCCGGAACAACCCAATTCCACATCGTCTGGATGTGCACCAAAGGCTAAAATATCTACTGATTTCATTAACTTATTTTTCTGAAGGATTGGAGTAGGTCATTTTTAATGTCCTCAAAGGCTTCAATTCCAGTTGAGAAACGAATCATTTGGGGGGTTATGCCTTGGTACTGGCGTTCTTCTTCGCTGAGCAGCGCATGGGAAGTAAGACGTGGGCTTAAAGCCGTACTCTCTATTCCTGCTAAACTCATTGTGGGTTTTACCAATTCAAGTTCCAATAAAAATTGCTTAGCATCTAAAGATTCAGATAAATCGAAAGACAACATCCCACCAAAACCATTCATTTGTTTTTTAGCAATTTCGTGACCAAGATGGTCTTCAAGTCCAGGGTAATAGACCTGTGAAATCCATTCTTGATCTCTCAAGAACTCAGCTAGTAACTGTGCATTTTGATTTTGTGCTTGTACTCTTACAAATAAAGTCTTTACACTGCGCTCCAATAACCAAACAGTATAATCGCTTAGGCTTCCACCTAAATTTTTAGCAGATTCAAATACTCGAGAAATAGTCTGCTCTGACGATACAACAACACCTGCACAGATGTCACTATGCCCACCTAGGTATTTGGTTGCGCTGTGAATTACAACGTCAATTCCAAAAGTTATTGGGTTTTGATTGACAGGACTTGCAAAAGTATTATCGATCATGGTCCAAATCGATGCTGTTTTAGCCACATCGCTTATTGCCTTAAGATCAATAATCTTAAGTGTGGGATTACTGGGTGTTTCGATATAAATTCCTTGTGTATTTTCTCTTATTTCAGATTGAAAATCAGTGGCCTCAAGTCCTTTGGTAAAACTAAATTCAATACCATACTTAACAAATTCTGTCTTGATAAAATTTCGTGTCCCTCCGTATAAATCATCTTGAAAGATAACGTGATCTCCTGCTTTTAGATGGGAGAGCAAAGCAGTACTAATAGCAGCCATTCCCGATCCAAAGATCAACCCTGCTTCAGCGCCTTCTAAAGCTGCTATTTTTTGACACAGTCCTCTTTGATTTGGAGTATTAAAATATCGTGGATATTGATTGATTTCTACATCTGTAAACGCATAGGACGTCGAGGCATATAATGGTGAGATAGCCCCACCATGCTGGGTGTCTTTCAACTCACCAGCATGAACACATAAAGTCCTAAAGTCTGCGTTTTTATTCATCTGCCTCAATCCATGAGATTACACTAGGATCATCTGGCTGTGTTCTAGGTGAAACGACTCTAGCCAATCGCCCATCAGGGTTGATTAGATATTTTTGAAAATTCCATGAAACACTTGAATTGACAACCCCATTCTTTGCTTCTTGAGTTAAAAATTCATAAACCGGGTGCATATTTTTTCCTTTAACTGAAATTTTACTCATCATAGGAAAAGTAACTCCGTAATTGCTTTCACAAAAAACTGCAATCTCCTCATCTGAACCCGGTTCTTGGCTTAAAAAATTATTTGCAGGGAAACCTACAATAACGAAGTCATCAGAACCATATTTGTCATAAAGGGCTTGTAATTTTTTGTATTGTGGGGTTAGACCACATTTTGATGCGGTATTGACTATCATTACTTTTTTTCCTTTCAAAGAACTAAGGTCAAAATCTTCTCCTTCAATGTTTTTTACAATAAATTGAAAAATGGTTTGATCTTGATTTTCTTGAGAAAAAGCGGTTTGTGTAGTCATCATAAATACTAAAAGTTTTAGAATTAATTTCATTTTGTTTTTTTTTCAAAGGTCGCTGTTTTTTTTGAATTCAAAAAAAATGCTTTTTATCAAATAATTTCAGCTGTCAATCCTTCTTCTAAAAGAGCGCTGCAACGGGGAGTAAGGAACTCTATAGAGCCTGTTTTTACAGCACATTTTCCAGTGAAATGAACCAAATAAGCACATTGTTCTGCTTGCATAATGGTATGTTCACAGATTTTTACAAGACACGCAATTACATGGTCAAAGGTATTCACATCATCATTATACAAAATGATTTCATGCTCCTTATCAGCGAGTACGTCTACCTCTTGAAATACTTCAGGTTTTTCGCTAGGATTCGTCGAGTTTATTTTACAAATTTTAATGCGCACCATGTTTCTCTTTCTTTTGTAAAAGCTAAAGATAAATGTTCTGATTCACATTTTTTTTGAAGGGCTTTCACATCTTTCAAATAAAAACCAGATAAAAATAGACTTCCTTTAGGCTTTAGAGCCTTGCTATAACTTTCAATTTGATCCAACAAGATATTACGGTTTATGTTTGCGAAAATAGTATCGTATTTTGAATCTTTGACTTCTAATGAGGTTGCTTCCATTACATGAATATTGCTGCATGCATTATTATTTGCATTCTCGATTGTATTTTCTACACACCAAGGATCAAAATCAATTGCATCTACATTCTTCGCACCTTTCATGGAGGCTAAGATTCCCAATACTCCCGTGCCACAGCCCATATCAAGGACTGTTTTTTGATCTAAAGGTTCCTCCAACACATATTCCATCATCATATGGGTTGTAGGATGATGACCCGTTCCAAAACTCATTTTTGGATTTATGATCAATTCATAGCGTTTCCCCTGATTTTTGTGAAAGTCTGCTCTGATAACACAGTCTTCACCAATCATTACAGGATGAAACTCAGACTCCCATTTTGCATTCCAATTTTCTGGTGCAATCTCTTTAGTTTGAAAAGTAATTTTAACTTCGGAGTGCTTTAAAAGGGAAACAGATTCGAGAAAATCATCGCTATGAAGATTTATAGGAACATAAGCATTTAAACCGGTATCCGTTATCAAAAAACTTTCAAAAGGAAGCTCTTGTAATTCCGCTGTTAAAATATCTTCCCAAGGCATTCTTGGATCAATTGAAAAACTGTATTCTATGAAGGTCTGCGCCATTAAAAAGCGTTTACTATCGCCATAAAGTCTTCAGCATTGAGAGATGCACCACCGATTAGGCCTCCATCTACATCTTGCATTGAAAAAATTTCTTTTGCATTTCCGGGTTTAACACTACCTCCGTAAAGAATCGCTATTTGATTGGCCAAATCAGCATCATATTTATTTTCTATCAACTGGCGGATAAATGCATGCATCTCTTGTGCTTGCTCTGGACTTGCAGTTTCTCCTGTTCCAATTGCCCAAACGGGTTCATAAGCCAAAACAATCTGACTCCATGCTGTTTTTGGAAGATCAAAAAGGGCACTAGAAAGTTGGTCCTCTACTAAAGTAAAGTGTTTGTTTTCTTTTCGGTGTTCTAATTCTTCTCCAAAACAAAAAATAATTTGAAATCCTTCTGCAATCGCTTTCTGAACTTTTAATTGCAACATTGAATCTGTTTCACCATACAATGAGCGTCTTTCAGAATGACCCAAAATTATTGTATGCACACCAACACCTTTTAGCATTGAAGCAGAGACCTCTCCAGTATGGGCTCCTGAGTCTGCGGCATTCATATTTTGTGCTGCTACAGTAATAGAATGCGCTTCTGTGAGACTAACAGACTGGGATAACTGAGTAAATGCAGGAGCTACCATAACTTGAACATCATCCGGTATTTCATGCTGTGCTAAGCTTTTTATTAATGACTCTGTTTCAAGAGTGTTGTTGTTCATTTTCCAATTTCCTGCTACAATTTGTTTTCTCATGTTTATAGTGTTTTTATTCTTGGGTCTAAATATGCATATATTAAATCGACCACAATATTAATAATAATAAAGAAGAAGGCAATGGTTAAAACCGCACCCATTACAACTGGAATATCCAACTGATTGAGTGCTTCCACAATTTCTTTACCTAATCCCTTCCATCCAAAAATGTATTCTACAAAAATTGATCCTGCCAAAAGAGAAGCAAACCAACCAGAAATAGCTGTTATTACTGGATTTAATGAGTTTTTTAAAGCATGTTTTAATATAACTTTATAACGTGACAATCCTTTAGCATATGCCGTTCGAATATAATCTTCCGAAAGGACTTCCAAAAGATTACTCCGCAACAATTGAATTATAACTGCTAAAGGACGAATTCCCAAAACAAAAGAGGGTAGTATTAAATTTTTCCATTGAAGCTGAAGTCCCTCCCCCAGATCATCGAGTTCATACAAGCTTCCAGTCATATTTAACCCTGTAAAATCATACAACACATAACCGAAAAACCAAGAGAACAAAATAGCACTAAAAAAAGAAGGAATACTCATTCCCAAGGTGCTAAATAGTTGTAAAAAACGATCTATCCAATTGTTCTTATTTAACGTTGCTACTATCCCTAAACTGATTCCTAACAAAACAGCAATACTCATGGAAGACAATGCCAATAAAGCTGTATTTGGAAGTGTTTCCTTAATAATTTCAGTTATTGGTTTTCCTCGTTTTTGATAAGATGTTCTGAAGTATGGTGCTTTGACCACAATACTCCAATGGGTCATCTCAACTAAAATCAGACCGCCATATACCTCTTGATCGTAAAATCCAAAATCAGTAGGATTCTTGGAGTGAATAGAAATGGGAAGTAAATCATTAATGTAATTAAAATACTGGGTTGAAATGGGCAGATCAAAACCAAATTTAGCTTTGATGACTTCTAATTGTTTACTGTCCTCATTTTGGTCTAACATCATTTGAGCAGGATCTCCTGGCAATACTGTGAATAAGAAAAAAATCAAACTGGCCACACCCCATAAAGCCAAAAGTGCAGTCCCTATTTTAAGGCCTACTACTTTGCTCATTTTTGTGAAGCCTCCTGAAGGTGAATTAATGCAAAAACAGCATAATTTACCATGTCATGATAATTAGCGTCTACCCCTTCACTAACCAGTGTTTTACCAGAATTTTCCTCAATTTGCTTGACTCTGAGCAGCTTTTGAATAATCAAATCTGTCAAAGAACTTACGCGCATATCTCTCCAAGCTTCTCCATAATCATGATTTTTTTTGATCATGAGTTCAAAGATAATTTGAACTTGTTTGTCATAATTAGAAAGAGATTCTTCAAGGCTCAGGTCTGGTTGTTCTGCAATTCCCATTTCCATTTGTATTAAAGCCATGATACTGTAATTTATTATTCCAATAAATTCTGACTCTTGACCCTCTTCTATTTTTTGTTCCTTATTTATTTGTAAACTTCGGATGCGTTGAGCTTTGATGAAGATTTGGTCTGTTAATGAAGGAAGACGAAGGATACGCCATGCAGCACCATAATCAGCCATTTTCTTTTCAAACAAAGAGCGGCTTTGTGCAGTTATTGCCAAATACTTTTTTTGGGTCACTTCCATTTCAGCTAATTTTGTCTAAATTTCGAGTTTTAATTTAATTCTAACTTCCCATTTAAAAAAAAGTTATCAAAAAGAAAAACACAGACTTATCGATCAATATCAAAGGTAAATTAATCGATTTTAATACCCCAAAAGTAATGGGAATCCTCAACCTAACCGAAGATTCCTTTTTTGATGGAGGAAAATATAATCAAAAAGATAACGCGCTTTTGCATGTAGAAAAAATGCTTAATGAAGGGGCTTTTTTTATTGATGTCGGTGCAGCTTCCAGTAAACCTGGTAGTCCTTTGATTTCCTCTGAGGAAGAAAGGAGAAAATTAACACCAATCCTTGAAAAACTAATTGTATCCTTTCCTGAAACATATTTTTCGATTGATACCTATAACAGTGAAACTGCCCAAGCTGCTCTTGAAATTGGAGCAAGTATGATTAATGATATTTCTGCAGGAACAGTAGATTCAGTGATGTTCGAAACGGTAGCTGCCTTTAAAGCACCTTATGTCCTAATGCACATGCAAGGAACTCCTTTAAATATGCAAGAAAAACCCCAATACAGCGATATTACTAAAGAGGTGAAATCCTTTTTGATTCGACAAACTCAAGCTGCTACCGCAGCTGGAATCAATGATGTGATTATAGATCCAGGATTTGGTTTTGGAAAAACTGTGACACACAATTATAGTTTGTTGAAAGAACTGGATTCATTAACTGACCTTAATTGTCCCATACTTCTAGGTATTTCACGTAAATCTATGATTTACAAGCGCTTAAACTCTAGTCCTGATCAAGCGCTGAATGGAACAACGGCTCTACATGCTTGGGGATTGGATCGTGGAGCTTCCATTTTAAGGGTACATGACGTAAAAGAAGCTAAAGAATGTGTTGACTTATGGACAGCACTCCATTAGTTTTTATAATTTTACAAAAAGACCACCTTGAAGCTAACCGACTTTATTGATTTTTCTTTCATCGATGTAATTGATATTTTACTCGTTGCTTTTCTACTGCTTTATTTATACAAACTACTCAAGGGTACAGTAGCTATTAATATTTTTATTGGGATTGTCATCATTTATCTCATTTGGCGATTGACTGACCTTCTCAATATGGATGTACTAAGTAACCTACTTGGAAAATTTATCAGTGTCGGTTTTTTTGCTTTGATCGTTGTTTTCCAACAAGAAATTCGAAAATTTTTACTCCTTTTAGGCTCAACAAATTTTGCTTCTCGTAGGAACATGATTCGATACTTTAGGTTTTTAAATCAAGACAAACGTGTTACAGATTTGAATTTTGAAGTGTTAGTGGACTCCTGTGAAGAAATGTCAAAAAATAAAACTGGAGCCATTATTGTGATCCAAAGAAATAACAATCTTGAATTTACTTTTTCCCAAAATAATAGAGTCAATATGCAACTTAGTCCGCATATTTTACAAAGTGTTTTTTTTAAAAACAGTCCATTGCATGATGGCGCAGTGGTTCTAAAAAACAATACCATTATAGCTGCACGTGTTGTCTTGCCTCTGACTGACAAAACAAAACTTCCCAATCAATACGGACTTAGACACCGTGCTGGTATGGGAATTAGCGAAAAAACAGACGCCCTTGTAATTGTGATCTCTGAACAAACAGGGAAAATCGTTTACATCAAAGACGGCGAACTACACCCTCAAGACTCACTCATTTCGCTCAAGGAAACGCTTTCTAAAGATTTAAGTGAATAACTCTAGTTGGGGACCGATTCTGCAAATTGCACTTCATAAAGTTTTGCATAGTAACCGTTGGGAACTTTCAACAATTCTTCATGGGTTCCTTGTTCTACAATATTCCCCTGATCCATAACTATAATTCGGTCTGCATTTTTGACTGTAGCTAGTCTGTGTGCAATAACGATGGAAGTTTTTCCATCCGTTAAAGTGTCAATAGCACGTTGGATGATTTCTTCTGTATAACTGTCTACAGAGGAGGTTGCTTCATCCAGAACTAAAATTGCAGGTTGGGTAATATATGCTCTCAAAAAAGCGATTAATTGTCGTTGACCTGAGGACAACATCACTCCTCTTTCTTTTACATTATAATCGTATCCCTCTGGTAAAGACGTTATAAAATCATGAACCCCAATTTTCTTTGCGGCTACGATTACATCTTCACGTGAAATCTCTGGATCGAATAAAGTAATATTGTTAAAAAGACTATCCGCAAATAAAAACACATCTTGAAGTACCACAGCAACATGCTTGCGAAGTGCATTTAATTCAATTTCTTTGATTGAAATTTTATCAATGGTAATATCACCAGAATCAAATTCATAAAATCGAGAAAGCAGATTAATAATAGTCGATTTTCCAGCTCCTGTAGCCCCAACCAAAGCAACGGTCTCTCCAGCATTTATTTCTAGTGAAATCCCATGAAGTATCTCTTCGCCCTCAATGTATGAAAAACGGAGTTGATCAAACTCAATTGCTCCTTTTAATGCTTTAGGGGACAAAACTCCGTTGTTCTCGATGCTGCTCTGTGTTTCCAATATTTTAAATATCCGGTCTGCTGCTACCATACCCATCTGTAGGGTGTTGAATTTATCTGCGATCTGACGCAAGGGTCTAAAAAGCATTTGAGACATTTGAATGAACAAGAAAATGGTTCCCAAAGAAATCTCTCCTCCAGATATCACATTGAATCCTCCATACCAAACCAATAAACCAATAGTAACCGATGATGAAATCTCCGCAATGGGAAAAAAGATGGAGTTAAACCAAACTGTTCTCAACCATGCCTTTTTGTGCTTTTCATTAATTTCTACAAATTGATCGTATTCAATTTTCTCGCGATGAAAAATCTGAACGATTTTCATCCCACTCAGTCGTTCTTGTACAAAGGAATTGAGATTAGCTACCTGCAGACGCACTTCTTCAAATGCTTTTTTCATGGACTTCTGAAAAAGTCTAGTCGCATATATAATAATTGGTAAAACGGAAAAAACTATCAGAGTCAGCCTCCAGTCTACATAAATCATTACTCCCATGACAAGAAACATTTTTAGTAAATCTGCAATGATCATAAACAAACCCTGAGAAAAAATACTCGCAATTGTTTCTATATCACTTACTGCTCTTGTAACTAATCGCCCTACAGCGGTTTTATCAAAATAAGCCATCTTAAAAAAGATGATTTTATCAAAAAGTTGAACTCTCAAGGCCTTAATTACTTTCTGACCCAACCAGTTTGCATAAAACACAAATAAAAACTGGAAAACAACCTCAAGAATGAGTGCAATTAACATAAAGCCAACAAACAAAACCATTCCCTCATAAGCCTTAGGGCGAATGTAATCGTCTACGGTGATTTTTAATAAATAGGGAGTTAAAGTTGAAAAAAAAGAAAGTAAAATGGCAGCTACCAACACAAAGTAATAGGTGCTTCTGAATGGTCGGACAAAAACCAACAGTTTAGAAAAAAGATTTAAATCAAATATTTTACCACTGACTTTAGCCATTGTCTATGTATATTGAATTTGGATAGTTTATTTCTGTCAAAAAAAGCCCCTCGGCAGGTACAGAGTATCCAGCCAAAGAACGGTTTTTACTTTGAATAATTTGATGCATATCTTGAATATTTTTTTTACCTAAACCAATCTCAATAAGAGTTCCCACTATAGCACGCACCATATTACGCAAAAATCGATTGGCTGTAATTGTAAAAACATGTCCATCTAAAATGGGAAGCCATTCTGCTCTACTGATAGTGCATAGGTATGTTTTGACATCAGTATTTGATTTTGAAAAACACTCAAAATCTTCGTAATCTAATAAAACTTTAGCAGCTTGATTCATGGCGTCAAAGTCCAAAGGCTGATAAATAGCGTAACTGATTCCCAGTTTAAAAGGAGTCTTAGACTGTGTCAAATGATATTCATAAGTTCGTGAAGTTGCATCAAAACGGGCATGAGCTTCTGTTTTAACGGTTCTGATATTATGTATTGCAATGTCTTTAGGAAGAAATTGATTCATACGATAAACCCACTGATTGGAAGCTGTTATAGGGAAATGGGTATCAAAATGAGCAACCATTTTTCTGGCATGAACTCCAGTGTCTGTTCTTCCAGCAGCAGTCAAAGCACAATCTGCTTTAGTGAGTACTTTTAAAGCTTCTTCCATTACCTCTTGAACACTTATAGCATTTGGTTGCCGTTGCCATCCGTGATAGGCTGCACCAGAATAAGAAAACTCTAAAAAATACCTTTTCAAATCCATCAACGCAAAGATACTTTGAATTATCCTCTGCCGCAATTCTAAAAATATATTGGGGAATGTCTACTTTTGAACTTTAAAACACTGCGTTGAAAAAAATCCTTTTACTTTCTGATACCCATGGTTATATGGATCAAAAAATTCTATCATATGTCGCTCATGCTGATGAAGTATGGCATGCTGGGGATATAGGAAAGGTATCGGTTCTGGATCAATTGGAAAGCATCAAACCTTTGAAGGCGGTTTACGGTAATATCGATAGTCATTCCATCCGATTACAAGCACCAGAGGTGCTCAGTTTTAGCTGCGAAGGAGTAAGCGTTTTAATGCTGCATATTGCAGGCTATCCAGGTCGTTATAATGCACATGCGAAAAAACTCATAGAAACACATAAACCCAAACTAGTGATTTGTGGACATTCACATATCTTAAAAGTCATGCAAGATAAAAGATTCGGACATCTGCACATGAATCCAGGAGCTGCTGGAATTTCTGGCTTTCATAAAATAAGAACCTTATTGCGCTTTGAAATCGATTCAAGAAAAATAAAAAATCTTGAAGCGATTGAACTCGGTCTCAGGGGAGCCCTATCGAATGCGGTCGACGGAACGGACTAAATCATCATCTTTTCTTATACTCCTCCGAGCCAGCCAAAGCAAAACGATATTCACCAAGGAGACAAAAATAACGAACTCATCAAAGTCGAATCCATCTGAAAAATCAAATCCAGGAATAAAAAAAGCTCCTTGCAATACATGCAAAAAAAGAATTAATAGGCATAAAAGAGATTGTAAAGGACGCTTTTTAAATAAAAAAAGAACGGTTATAATCGCTATTGGAATAATCCAAAAACCATAATTCAGTTGATAAAAACCTGCCCATAATAGGTCTGTTGATAGCTGAAGTGAGAAATAAAGCAGTACACAACTAAACACAAATGAAACAATAATGTAAAGAGATTGTATGCGCTGAATCATATTTTTTTTTTACAAAACTAAGTTTTTTTTAAAAGCACTTTTTTTAAAATAAAAATTTGTAATATTGCTCCTCTACAATCACACTTATGCTTTCAGCTAATTACCCTAGCGGTAAAGCACTAATCAAAAAACTTCATGTACGAAATAGCTACTCTTAAAACAAAGAAATTACCTGAGTTACAGGAAATTGCTAAAAAAATAGGGATTAAAAAAACCGCCGGATTAAAAAAATTAGATCTTATTTATCAAATCGTTGATTTCATTGCTTCAAGACCAGACGAGGAAATCAAAAATGAACCTGAGGAAAAGAAACCTAATGCTTCTTTAGAAAAAAAGGCTCCAATAAAAATTCTTCCAGTTCAGAAATCAAAACCCAAACCTCAAAGAGAGGACCGCCCTCAAAGAGAGGAAAGGCACCAAAATAATAACCCAAACCAAAAAAAACAAGGGCAAAATCAGAAACCAAATAATGGAAATGCTCCTGTTAAAAAACATGATAATAATAACAACAATAATCATGGAAAAAATCAAAATCGTAAAGACCATAACAATCACAACCGAGATAATCGAAGTCGTTATCGTGAGCCTGATTTTGAATTTGATGGGATTGTTGAAACAGAAGGTGTTTTAGAAATGATGCCAGAAGGGTATGGTTTCTTACGCTCCTCTGATTACAATTATCTTTCGTCTCCTGATGATGTTTACGTGTCACAATCACAGATTCGTTTATTTGGTTTAAAAACTGGTGATACTGTCTTAGGTTCAGTTCGTCCTCCAAAAGAGGGAGAAAAATATTTCCCCCTAATTAAGGTGGATAAAATAAACGGATTAGATCCAAAAGTTGTTCGTGATAGAGTATCATTTGAACATCTTACCCCTCTATTTCCACAAGAAAAATTTAATCTTGCAGACAAACAGAGTACCATTTCCACCCGTATCATGGATTTATTTTCTCCGATTGGGAAAGGTCAGCGTGGAATGATTGTATCCCAACCCAAAACAGGTAAAACAATGTTGCTTAAGGATATTGCTAATGCTATTGCTGCAAATCATCCTGAAGTGTATCAATTGATCTTATTGATTGATGAACGCCCAGAGGAAGTCACAGATATGCAACGCAATGTGAATGGTGAGGTAGTCGCTTCAACTTTTGATGAGCCTGCAGACCGACATGTGAAAGTGGCTAATATAGTTCTTGAAAAAGCCAAACGCTTAGTGGAGTGCGGACATGATGTTGTCATCCTTCTGGATTCTATAACAAGACTTGCAAGAGCATACAATACTGTTCAACCTGCATCAGGGAAAATTTTAAGTGGTGGTGTTGACGCGAATGCATTGCACAAGCCTAAACGATTTTTTGGAGCTGCACGAAATATTGAAAATGGAGGTTCTCTTTCCATCATTGCTACTGCTCTTACAGAAACTGGTTCCAAGATGGACGAGGTAATCTTTGAAGAATTTAAAGGTACTGGAAACATGGAACTTCAACTGGATAGACGTATTGCAAACCGACGTATTTTCCCAGCAATAGATTTAGTTTCTTCAAGTACAAGAAGAGATGATCTTTTACTGGATGAAAATACTATAAAACGTATGTGGATCATGAGAAAATACCTTGCAGACATGAACCCCGTAGAAGCGATGGAATTTATCAACGATCGTTTTAAACGAACACAAAGTAATGAGGAGTTTTTAATTTCTATGAACTCTTGATCTAGAGTATAAATCACAAAAAAAGGCTCCCAATGGGAGCCTTTTTAGTTTTATATAATAATAAACTTCGACTTAAAGTGAAGCTAAATGATTGGCAAGTTTCGATTTCAAATTAGACGCTTTGTTAGCGTGAATAATATTCTTTTTCGCAAGCTTGTCAATTAATGATACAACCACGGGAAACAATTTTGTTGCCTCTTCTTTACTAGTCATATCTCTCAATCTTCTAATTGCGTTTCTAGCAGTTTTGTGCTGAAAGCGATTTAAGAGTCTTTTTTTGTTGTTTGAACGAATGCGTTTTAAAGCAGATTTATGATTTGCCATGTTTCTATTTTAATTTTGTAGCCCGTAGGGGAGTCGAACCCCTCTTTCCAGGATGAAAACCTGGCGTCCTAACCGATAGACGAACGGGCCATATTTTTCGTGCGCAAATGTACACGTAAAATTATTATTAAACAATAATAATTTGATACAAAATGAAATGTGATTTTATACTGATTATATTAATAGGGTGTTTAATCATGGAATAGTCTAGAAATCAATGCAGTTTTAAGTTTGAATAATAAGAATAATTTTTAGCATATGGCTTCAATAAAAGTTTACCATTAGAATCTAAAAACAATTTTTAAAGATATTTGGCATGAATTTAATATGCCTTTGCAAAAAGAACTCTTTGGATAGAAGGTTTTCCAGAAAAAACACATTTACCTTCTTCTTCTACATTATTTAAGGGAATACACCTTATGGTAGCCTTAGTTGCTTTTTTAATAGCCTCCTCACTCTCATTAGTCCCGTCCCAGTGCGCAGATACAAAACCTCCTTGCCCTTCAATAACATGCTTAAATTCTTCGAAATCGTTTACTTCAGTTATATTTTCTTCTCTAAATTTCAAAGCATTATCAAATAGGTCACCTTGCATCTGTTTTAGTTGCTCCTGGACAAAATCAACAATTTTATCTTGAGAGACTACCGTCTTAGAAAGTGTATCTCTTCGTGCTATTTCTAGGGTCCCGTTTTCTAAATCTTTGGGTCCTATAGCGATTCGAAGTGGGACACCCTTAAGTTCGTATTCATTAAATTTAAACCCTGGTTTAAACTTGTCTCTATTGTCAAATTTGACTCGGATATTTTTACTTTCTAAAGACAGTTTAATCTTTTCGGCGGCTTCAGCAATTAGAATCTGTTGTTCTTCACCTTTGTAAATTGGTATGATAACAACTTGAATCGGTGCCAAATTTGGAGGCAAAACCAATCCGTTATCATCACTATGTGTCATAATTAGAGCACCTATGAGACGTGTGGAAACACCCCATGAAGTTGCCCAAACATATTCCAGTCCTCCTTCAGAAGTTGCATATTTTACATCAAAAGCTTTAGCAAAATTTTGCCCCAAAAAATGTGATGTCCCTGCCTGTAAAGCTTTTCCGTCTTGCATTAAAGCCTCGATGCAATAGGTTTCCTCTGCACCTGCAAAACGCTCACTGGCTGTTTTTGTTCCTTGAATTACAGGGATGGCCATATAATTTTGCACAAAATCAGCGTAAACCTGATTCATTAACTTTGTTTCTTCTAAAGCCTCAGCTCTTGTAGCGTGCGCGGTATGTCCCTCTTGCCATAAAAACTCTGCGGTTCTCAAAAACAAACGTGTTCTCATTTCCCAACGGACAACATTTGCCCATTGATTAATTAAAATTGGTAAATCTCTGTAGGATTGAATCCAACTTTTATAAGTATTCCAAATTACAGCTTCACTAGTTGGTCTTACTACTAATTCTTCTTCCAGTTTTGCTGCTGGATCAACCATAAGTTTCCCAGGATTTTTTTCATCGTTTTTTAATCGATAATGCGTAACAACTGCGCATTCTTTTGCAAAACCTTCAGCGTTTTTCTCTTCAGCCTCAAATAAACTTTTAGGAACAAAAAGTGGAAAATATGCGTTTTCATGACCTGTAGCCTTAAACATTTTATCCAATTCAGCCTGCATTTTTTCCCAAATAGCGTATCCGTATGGTTTAATAATCATACATCCTCGAACAGCTGAATTTTCAGCAAGATCTGCAGTAACTACAATTTCGTTGTACCATTTGGAATAATCCGCTTTTCTTGAAGTTAATTTACTACCCATAAAATTTTTGGCATAGATTTTGCCTATATTTGGTTATACAAATCTTTGTGGTGCAAAGCTAAACTTTTTGTCTCACATCTCTAAAACGATTGATCATGAATACAGCAAGATTTTTACGAAAATTAACAAGTTTAATTTTAACTATTTCAGCTTCATTGATCCTTTTCAGTTGCGGGAGTTTTCAAGGAGCATCTTATTTTGAATCAGATGGTATCTATACAAACAAAACACAGTATAGAACTGAGCAACCTCAAAATGTTGCTTCTTCTAAAGGTTCGTATTACAAAGAATATTTTAAAAATGCTGCCGACGGAAATGTTTCTGATGATGAAATGTATTTTACAGACACTGAATCGTATGTTTCTGAGAACAGCTATAATGAAAACACTAATTATTCTGAGTCCTCACAAATTCCTTGGGGAGAAAAAACAACTCAAACCGAAATTGTTATTATAGACAGAAGTCCAAATTATTTGTGGGGTCTTTCAAATTTTGCATTTTCAAATTCTCCTTTTTGGAATAATTATTATTTCAATGATCCTTTCCGTTTTGGTTATGGATATTATCCTTCTCCGTTTATGAATCCATACGTAGATCCCTATTTTGGCGGTTTTGCAGGCACTTGGGGTTGGAGAAATTTTGGATTCTATAGTCCTTACAGCTACTATCCTGGTTTTCAATTTGGATATAGTTGGAATCGTTGGAACAGATGGAATCGTTGGAATCGTTGGAATCGAAATGGTATTAATAACTATCGATACAATAATTTTGGCAATGCTAGAAGAGATTACAATGAAACAGTAGCTCGAGTTAAATCCGGCCGAGGTGAAAAGAATTACAGCAATTCTACTCGATCTTCAAACACAAAAGAACGTAATGCTAAGTCGAATGAGACTGCAGATATTAAAACCAATTTGAATAGGTATAATCAAGGAAGAGGGATTAACTCATTAGGCAATACCTATATTCTAAATCCCCGTAACAATACAAAAAATAGTGTTCAATCATCAGAAAATTCAAGAACAGCTCGACCTGCTTTTGGAAGTACTTTAGGAAGCTCATCTGTAAACTCGAGAATTAATTCTAAGCCAACTAAAAGTGCTCAGTCAAACAGCCAAGGACGATTCATACAATCACGAAGTAGTCTTGGTGCTCGAAATGGAATAAACACCAACTCACCAAGAAGGATAAAACAAAGTAGTCCACCTCCTCGTCAAGTTAGATCCGTTAATAAAACTTATCAACGTCAACCAACGAGACGTTCTAATTACAATAACACTCAAAGAAGCTACTCTGCTCCTGCAAATAATCAAAGAGTAGCTCCTGCTAGAAGTTATAGTTCAGGATCACGTTCTTCCTCATCAAGCTCAAGGAGTGGATCTTCCTCGAATGGCAGAAGAAATTAATTATTTCTGAAAAAATAATTCCAATAATCTTATCCTATTATGCGAAAAATATTCGTCTTTATTATTGCTTTGTTCTTTTCACAACATTCTGTTTCTCAGACTGTTAATGATGTTACCACATTTTTAGGTAGTGAATTAAATGGCTCTGCTCGTTTTAACAGTATGGCTGGTGCGTTTGGTGCATTGGGCGGAGACCTCAGCGCAATTAGTCATAACCCTGCAGGATCTTCGGTTTTTTTACATTCAGAAATCGGGGGTACATTTACTTACAACCAAAAAGTAGCAGAGGGTGCTTACTTTGGAAATTTAACATCAAAAGAGGATTCGAATCTTAAATTTGATCAAATCGGTGCAGTATTTGTCTTTAATAACATTGACCCAGAAAGTTCATGGTCACGAATTAGTACAGGAATCAATAGCCACAGAGTCTCTAAATTTGATCAAAACGCTCGAGTAAGAGGATACAATGACACTGGTGTTGATCAATACTTTCTATATTTTGCAGATGGCTTAGCTTTTAATAATCTTCCTCTTTATGAGGATGAAAGCATACCGGAAGTATATCGAATTCTTGGAGAAGAGAATGGCTTCGGAGCACAGCAAGCTTTTTTAGGGTACCAAGCCTATATATTTAATCCATTCAGTACTGATGAAAACAACACTGAATATTATTCAAATGTAGAATACGGGCAAGTAAATCATGATCTCGATATCATCACTAAGGGACTTCACAGAAAAACATCATTTAACTTCAGTGCACTGTATAAAAATCTTCTACATCTTGGAGTAAATTTCAATGCACACAAATTAGAATATTATTCTGATCAAGCTTTATTTGAATCTGGACAATATAATGAATCGCCTGTTTATGATATCGAATTTGAAAATAGTTTAAGCAGTTTTGGTCAAGGAGTTTCTGCTCAGTTTGGTGCTATTTTGAGATTGAAAGATTTCAGACTTGGACTAACCTATGACTCACCCCAATGGCTCACTATTTCCGATGAGACAAAACAAAGTTTATCCTCTGTAATCATTGAACAAGGAAGTATTATTAAAGAATTAATCCAACCAGATATTACGAACTTTTATGATTCCTATTTGTTTAAAATTCCATCGAAAACAACTTTTAGCTTTGCCTATATTTTTGGAAAACAAGGTTTAGTCTCTATAGATTACGAATTACAAAATGCCTCGAAAACAGTATTAAGTCGAGAAGGAGGTAGTAGCTACTTAGATGATTTAACTCAATCATTATCCACTCCTTTTGGTTCTATTCAAACACTAAAAGCAGGAGGAGAATACCGATTAAAAGATTTTAGTCTACGGGCTGGGATTTTGAATAGAAATAATATCCAAAAAAACATAACTACATTGGATATGGCCTATACTCTGGGCATTGGACTCGATTTTGGATCAAAAACACTAAACTTATCCTTTGTAAATCTGAATCAAAGTAAACAGTATCAGATGTTTTCTGAGGGTTTAACAGACCCTTACACACTCTCCCACTCTATCACTCAAGTAAGCTTGAGCTATAACATCAAACTTTGATCGATTATCTCCACTTTTTTTCCTCTATAATTTAAGTATATTTGTACGCATCTTAATATGCTATGAAATTAGAAAAAATAATCGCGGACAGTATTGCTCAAAATGGAGATGATCATTTTTCTTCAACCGTAAAAACGCCACTTAAACCTGATGCCTTTTTACTTTCTGATGATGAAAAAATTGCTCGTATCCAAGAACATGTTAAAGCAATCCTAGAAACTTTAGGAATGGACCTAACGGATGACAGTCTTAAAGGCACCCCTTTGAGAGTTGCCAAAATGTATGTTAAAGAAATTTTTGGAGGATTACATCCAGATAAAAAACCAGTAGCATCTACTTTTGACAATTCCTATAAGTATGGAGAAATGCTTGTAGAAAAAAATATTACCCTGTACTCTACATGCGAACACCACCTTCTCCCTATCGTTGGTAAAGCACACGTCGCATACATATCAAATGGATCAGTAGTTGGTCTTTCTAAGATGAATCGCATTGTAGCTTATTATTCTCAAAGACCTCAGGTTCAGGAACGACTAAATCTTCAGATTGTCCAGGAGCTTCAAGCTGTACTGAACACCCAAGATGTTGCTTGCGTTATAGATGCTAAACACCTTTGTGTGAATTCAAGAGGAATAAGTGATATTTCAAGCAGTACTGTAACTAGTGAATTTGGCGGTGTTTTTAAATCTGATGAGAAGAAAAGAGAGTTTTTAGACTATATTCAATTAGATACTACTTTTTGATGGAACGCGAATTAGTGGTTTACAATTCATTAAATGGGAAAAAAGAACCCTTCATTCCAATACTTCAAGATCATGTTGGTATGTATGTTTGTGGTCCCACTGTATATAGCAATGTTCATTTAGGAAACTGTAGAACATTTATTTCTTTCGACCTTATTTTTAGATATTTACAGCATTTAGGCTATAAAGTGCGCTATGTCCGCAATATTACAGACGCTGGACATTTAGAAAATGATGCGGATGAAGGAGAAGATCGAATCGCCAAAAAAGCACGCTTAGAATCCATTGAACCCATGGAGGTTGTTCAGCGCTACACGGTTGACTTCAGGGAAACCATGGCTAAATTCAATGCGCTTCCTCCAAGTATAGAACCAACAGCAACAGGACATATCGTAGAACAAATCGAATTGATTAAACAAATTATTGAACAAGGCTACGCCTATGAAGTCAATGGTTCCGTCTATTTTGATGTTTTACGTTTTAATGAAGATATACCTTACGGTAAATTAAGCGGAAGAAATATTGAAGAATTAATTCATAATTCGAGAGCATTAGACGGACAATCTGACAAAAAAAACCCTCAAGATTTTGCACTTTGGAAAAAAGCTGAACCACAGCATATTATGCGTTGGCCTTCACCTTGGAGCGATGGGTTTCCTGGATGGCATCTTGAGTGTACTGCAATGAGCACAAAGTATTTAGGTAAACAATTTGATATTCACGGTGGTGGCATGGATTTAAAATTTCCACATCATGAATGTGAAATTGCACAAGCAGAATCTGTTTACAAAAAATCACCTGTTAATTATTGGCTTCATGCGAATATGCTAACCTTGAACGGTAAGAAAATGGCTAAATCTACGGGGAACAATATATTGCCAAATGAAATGTTCAAAGGAGAAAATAATATTTTCGAAAAACCTTTTTCACCTATGGTAGCCCGTTTCTTCATGTTGCAAGCTCATTATAGAAGTATTGTTGATTTAAGTGAAACCGCATTAGTCGCATCTGAAAAAGGTTTTTTCCGACTAGTAGATGGTCTTCAAAAAATTGATCAATTAGTTGCCTCAGATACAACTACAGATTTTGATTTAGAGGTATGGAAAAAGAAGTGTTATTCTGCAATGAATGATGACTTCAATAGTCCCGTCTTAATTGCTCATTTGTTTGATGCTGTCAAATTCATCAATGCGTTAGACAATGGACTGCTTTCAGTCAGCGTCAAAGATTTAAATGAACTCTCACGACTCATGAAGGCATTCTTCTTTGATGTATTAGGACTTTTAACACCTGAAACAATCCAAAAAAAATCAGAAACTTCTCAGCTAGAAGGCACCTTAGAACTCCTTATGGAACTCAGGGCAAAAGCACGTTTAAATAAGGATTTTGAATCATCTGATCTGATTCGTGATAGTCTTGAAAAATTGAAAATCCAAATCAACGATACAGCCGCAGGAACGACCTTTAAAATAAATTAAAGGTTTTGAGAAAAATTTTAATCTTTCCCTTTGTACTTCTCATTAAAGGATATCAATACCTTATCTCTCCACTATTACCTGCAAGCTGTAGATTCCAACCCACCTGTTCTCGTTACGCACTAGAAGCCCTTAATAAATTTGGACTCCTTAAAGGTAGCTGGATTGCTATAAAAAGAATTGCCCGATGCCATCCTTGGGGTGGATCTGGTTATGATCCTATTCCCTAAAGAATTATTTCGTTTTGTTTTCATTTTAATTACTTTTACATAGTCTTTAAAATATCCTTATGCTTTTCACAAAAATTGACTGGGCTCCCAGTGAAACACTTTTTAAAATTGGAAGTTTTGGCGTTCATTATTACAGTTTGATGTTTGTAATCGCATTTGGTTTGGGATATTATCTGATGAAAAAGATTTTTGATGAAGAAAAAATTTCTCTTGAATATTTAGAATCTTTGTTTGTATATATGGTAATTTCTATACTATTGGGTGCTCGATTAGGAGACGTCTTTTTCTATAGTTGGGACTATTACCAAGACCATTTAATAGAAATTTTATTGCCTATTAGAGATACTCCTAACGGCTTTACTTTCACTGGATTTCGGGGCTTAGCGAGTCATGGGGCCGTAATTGGATCACTCATAGGCCTTTACCTTTACAAAAGGAAATTCAAAGAGCGTTCGCTACTATGGTTATTAGATAGGGTAACAATTCCTGTCGCATTGGGTGCTGCATTTGTTCGATTAGGAAATTTATTTAACTCTGAAATTGTTGGAAAATACACCCAATCAAATTTTGGTGTGGTTTTTTTAAATAATCGAGAGACATTACCAAGACACCCCGCTCAGCTCTATGAAGCAATCTGCTACATCATTTTATTTTTCATCCTAAGAAAAATTTACAAAACAACTAAAAAGGATCAACCAGGATTTATGATTGGTATCTTTTTTACAGGCATGTTTACTATCCGATTTTTAATTGAATTTATTAAAGAAAGTCAAGGTGGTTTTGAAGAGATTATGCCTTTTTTCTCTACAGGTCAATGGTTGAGTATTCCCCTTATTCTTTTGGGTATCTTTTTAGCTTTCAAAAAAACAAAGCTACTGTGAAGTGAAACATTCTTTTCTAATTTCTTTATTCACTTTACTAGCATTGAGCATCATTCAATGTAATGATAATCTAAAGTCTAAAACAATAATTGAAAAGAAAATTGTCTTTCAAAAAGAGGGAGAATTGGTCTTGATCAATACACAGGATGAAATTATTGCAAATTTTGATATAGAAATTGCTGAAACTCCCTACGAACAGCAAACAGGACTGATGTATCGAAACTCTCTCTCTCAAAAAAATGGGATGCTATTTATCTTTGAATCTTCTGAAATTAGAAGCTTTTACATGAAAAATACACAAATCCCATTAGATCTTATTTTTATAAACGATCAATTTGAAATTGTGTCTATTTACCCAAATGCAAAGCCTTATGATCAATCTGCAATAACGTCTAAAATTGCTGCACAATACATTTTAGAAATTAATGCTGGACAAAGTGAACAACTGAAACTGAAAAAAGGCATGAAAATTAAATTCAATCGAATATGAATCCATCGGCTTTAGAACAACTACAATACCCCATAGGTAAATTTGTATGGGACACAGATCCTACAGTTGAAATAATACAAGAAGGGATTTCTACAATCAAAAACTTTCCGAAAAAATTAAATAAAGTAGTGGATACCCTAGATACACCAACCCTTCTCAATCGTTATCGCCCGGAAGGCTGGACCATTGCTCAAGTCGTTCATCATGTAGCCGACAGTCATATGCACTCTTATTTGCGTTTTAAACATGCCCTACTGGAGGATTTTCCATCCATCAAAGATTATCAGGAAGTCCAATGGGCAGAACTTCCTGACGCGAAAAATCATCAAATTGATTACAGTCTGGATATAATCAGTGCGCTTCATAAACGTTGGGTCATCTTTTTGGAGGGGATGTCTAAGGAAGATTTTAAACGATCTTATTTTCATCCAGAACGCCAAAAAAAATACCCCCTCGACGTTACTTTATTGATTTACGCTTGGCATTGTGAGCATCATCTAGCCCATATCAAAAATGCTATTGAAACAGGTTATTAAATCTGTGATTGGGTAGCCAATGTATTTTTAATATATTGAAATTACGGCCGAACATACCTTTTTCAATAGCTTTATAAAATGATAGCCTTTATTATTACAAATGAAATAAACCATTAACCAATCCCTTTATCCAAAAGGGATATAGATACTATTTCTACTATTGGTTCTCGAAAACTAAGGGTTGATCCAATTTTTCATTAAACTTTGTGCATTGTTTACAACGAATCTCATTGAAGAGAGGAATTGAGATCAAAAAAAATATTAAAAACAAGAAAAAAGCAAAAAGCCAAATCAAATGATTTGGCTTTTTAAATGGTAAAAAGTTTCTTTTATTTTTTCTCCTCGATTAAAGGCTTTTTCTTTTGGGTATCGTACATCACAGGTGTTGCGATAAATACGGAAGAGTAGGTTCCTACTATTACTCCTACGATTAATGCAAACATAAACCCTCTGATGGACTCCCCTCCAAAAATGAAAATAGCAAGTAGTACAATTAAAGTAGTCAAAGAGGTATTCAATGTTCTACTTAAAGTACTATTTAAAGCACCGTTTACAGTATCACTAAATTCCCATTTGGTATGCTCATTTACATATTCTCTAATACGGTCAAACACAACAACTGTATCGTTTAAAGAATATCCAATTACAGTAAGTATTGCCGCTATAAAAGCTTGATTAATCTCCATGCTGAAAGGCATAAAAGTGTATGTGATAGAAAATATTCCTAATACAATGAGAACATCATGGAATACTGCAGCTACAGCACCTAATGAAAACTGCCATTTTTGGAAACGCAATAGAATGTATAAGAATACTACGATGAGTGATCCAATAACCGCTAGGAAGGAATTCTTTTTAATATCATCGGCAATTGTTGGCCCCACTTTAATAGAAGACATGATCCCAGTAGTTTTTTCTGTCCCACCTTTTACAAAATCATCATAAGTAGTACCGTCTGGTAAATAAGACTGGAGACTACTAAAAAGTTTATTTTGTATTTCTTCATCTACAGCAACACCTTCTACATCTACTTTGTACTTGGTAGTTATTTTAAGTTGGTTATCTTCTCCAAAAGTTTTTACCTCTGCGCTTCCAAATTCTGTATTCATCAACGCACCAATTTCAGTTTGATTTACAGCATTTTCAAAACGAACGGTGTATGAGCGTCCTCCTACAAAATCCACTCCTTGATTAAGACCCTGATAACCTAGTGAGGCTAAACTTATTAAGATCATTACAGAAGAAACAATGTAGGCCACTTTACGACGTTGTAAAAATGAAATATTGATTTTAGAAAGCAATCCTTTAGTCAATTTGGTAGAGAACGATACAGATCTTCCTTTATCATTTCTTGAATCAACTAAGATTCGTGTGATAAAAATGGCTGTAAATAGTGAGGTTCCGATCCCAATCAATAATGTAGTTGCAAATCCTTTGATAGGTCCAGTACCAAATATAAAGAGTATCAAGGCCGTTAGCCCAGTGGTAATGTTGGCATCTAAAATTGAAGAAAGGGCATTATTAAATCCATCTGCAATTGCCTTTCTGATTCCTTTTCCTTTTGTTAATTCTTCTCGAACACGCTCAAAGATAAGTACGTTAGCATCAACAGATATTCCAATAGTCAGAACGATACCTGCTATTCCTGGAAGAGTAAGTACAGCTCCCAAACCTGCTAATATTCCGAAAATCAACAATATATTCAGAATCAATGCAATATCGGCGAAAAGTCCTGAATTACCATAGTAAAATACCATCCATAACAGTACAAAGATCAAAGCAATGATAAAGGAATAAACCCCTGACTCAATAGCTTCTTGTCCTAAAGAAGGCCCTACGATTTCAGACTGGATAATTTCTGCTGAGGCTGGAAGTTTTCCAGCACGCAATACATTGGCAAGGTCAATTGCTTCGTTTAGAGTAAAATCTCCTGTAATTTCAGAACGACCACCGGATATGGCACCACTAGAAACTCCGGGAGCAGAATAAACAATATCATCCAATACTATCGCTATATTACTTGCTTCCTGAAAAGCTTTGCCAGTCATAGTTTCCCATATACGAGCCCCTCTAGAGTCCATCTGCATTGACACAGCAGCATTTCCTAATTGATCAAAAGTTTGGGTAGCATCTACAACTACGCCTCCACTTAATGGAGCTCTGTTATCGCGATTCGATTTGAGTGCAAATAACTCCACTACATCGCTTTCAGCATCTGGCTTTCCAAGTGCAAATCGAACGTAACGGTATTCTGAAGGTAACAGTCTTCGAACATCAGGCTGATTGAGATATCCAATAATTTCTGCACCATCACGAGCAGCAAACTGGGCTAAAACAGGTCCTCCTTGAAAACCTTGTCCTACAATCTTATCCAAAATTAGATTTGATGATGGTTGAGCTAGAGAGTCAGCTGCGCTTACATCTGCAAGAAGGTCATCTATTTCAGAAGCTGAATCTTTTTCTTCGTTATCTGATGATTTTGATATCTCCTTCTGAGCACTTACTAAGCGATCCGCTTGAATCAAAAACGAAATTAAATTATCATTTTTGAATGTTTCCCAAAATTCTAATTGGGCAGTACTTTGAAGTAGATTCTGTACTCGATCTACATCTTTTGCTCCAGGAAGTTCTACAAGAATACGTCCAGAAGTACCCAAACGTTGTATATTGGGTTGGGTTACTCCAAACTTATCTATTCGCTTTCGTAACACCTCAAATGCTGAGACAATAGACTCATCAATTTTACGACGAATCACAACTTGTGTTTCTTCATCAGACATTTCGAAATTAATCTCATCGCTGAGTGTTCTGTTTCCAAAAATATCAGGAGAGGCTAATTTTTCACTGCTCTTAACAGCGTCAAAAGCTTTGAAAAAAGACTCTACATATGGTTCGTCAGAAGACTTTTGTAGATTATTGGCCTCTTCTAATGCCTTGTTAAAAACAACATTTCGGGTATTTTCAGCTAGTCCCTTTAATATGTCTCGAATAGAGATTTGGAGGATTACATTGATCCCTCCTTTAAGATCTAAACCTTTATTTAATTCTTTTTCTTTAGCATCGTTATAGGTTGTAAAGCCATAAATACTGTTGTTACCAATAGAATCTAGATAGGACAAAACCTCCTGATCTCTAGCCTCGAGATAATTAGGTTGATCCTCTGATATCATCTGAGCAGCATAATTTTCTGCTTCAGATTCTACATTACTGGCAATAAATGTAAAAGAGAGTTGGTATATACTTACAAGGGCAAATAAGATTCCAAAAACTCTTATTAATGAATTATTTTGCATTTTAATATAATTTAAGCTCAATTAAGGCGAGCAAATATAGGATTAAAGCTATGAATTGACAACTCTAAATTAGAATATTGAGTACTGTCTTTGAATTCAAACTATAGAACATCTTTTAGAGCAGCATTCATAGCACGAACTTTGTCAGCGCTTTCGCTCATTTGCTGTTTCTCTTTTTCATTTAATTTAACATCCACGATAGACTCAACTCCATTGGCACCAATAATGCAAGGAACTCCAATACAAATATCCTTTAACCCATATTCTCCATCAAGCATAACAGAACAAGGAATCATTCGCTTTTGATCTCCCAATATACTATCTACTAAATAGGCTACAGAAGCCCCAGGTGCATACCAAGCTGAAGTTCCTAAAAGTTTTGTCAAAGTAGCTCCTCCTACCATAGTGTCGGCAGCTACTTTTTCAAGTGCTGATTCGTCTAAGTATTGAGAAACAGGCGCACCGTTATAACTAGCAAGACGAGTTAATGGTATCATCGTTGTATCCCCATGACCGCCAATCACCATTCCTTGGATATCGTTTGCAGGTTTATCTAGGGCTTTGGATAAATACGTTTTAAAACGTGAACTGTCTAGTGCTCCTCCCATTCCTATAATTCTATTTTTAGGTAATCCTGTAGCTTGTAAAGCAAGATAAGTCATGGTATCCATTGGATTAGAAACAACAACAATTATAGCTTCAGGAGAATACTTCAATATACTAGAAGAAACATCTTGAACAATTCCAGCGTTAATACCAATCAGCTCTTCACGAGTCATTCCTGGTTTTCTAGGAATTCCTGAAGTTATAACAACTACATCACTCCCTGCCGTAGCAGAATAATCATTGGTCACCCCAGTAATACTTGTATTAAATCCTAGGGTAGTTGCTGTTTGAGAGAGGTCAAGGGCCTTTCCTTCTGCAAATCCTTCTTTAATATCTAATAATACAACCTTACTTGCTATTCTCTTTTGAGCGATATATTCTGCACATGAAGCGCCTACATTCCCAGCTCCAACTATGGTTACTTTCATTGAATTATTTTTAAGTTTTAATTTAAGTTTCTGTTTTATAGATTGTGAATCTACCCTAATTCAGAAGATTCTATTTCAATTGCATTACACATCAATATTTGCATAGATGGCATTTTTTTCAATAAATTCTCTACGTGGTGGAACTTCATCACCCATCAACATAGAGAAAATACGATCAGCTTCCCCCCCATTATCTATAGTGACTCTTCGCAAAGTTCGTTCTTCGGGATTCATTGTGGTATCCCAAAGCTGTTCTGCATTCATTTCACCTAGTCCTTTATAACGTTGAACTGAAGATCCTGAACCGTATTCTTGCATTAAAAGGTCACGCTGATCATCATCCCAAGCATAGTTCTTTTTCTGTCCTTTTTTAACCAAATACAAAGGAGGGGTAGCAATATAAATATACCCCGCTTCAATAAGTTCTTTCATATATCGAAAGAAAAAGGTTAAGATTAGGGTTGATATATGGCTCCCATCTACATCCGCATCACACATTATTACTATTTTGTGATAACGTAACTTATCTAAGTTTAATGCTTTACTATCTTCCTCGGTTCCAATGGTTACACCCAATGCGGTATAAATATTTCGAATTTCTTCATTTTCAAAAACCTTGTGTTGCATGGCTTTTTCAACATTGAGAATTTTACCTCGAAGTGGCAAAATCGCTTGAAAATTTCGATCACGACCTTGTTTTGCAGTACCTCCTGCAGAATCTCCCTCTACAAGAAATACTTCACATAGTTTTGGATCTTGTTCAGAACAATCTGAGAGTTTTCCGGGAAGACCTCCTCCACTCATTACTGTTTTTCGCTGAACCATTTCACGCGCTTTCTTTGCGGCATGACGTGCTTGTGCAGCTAAAATCACCTTTTGAACGATAGTTTTAGCGTCATTTGGATTTTCCTCCAAATAATTTTCAAGCATCTCTGAGACGCCTTGAGATACAGCGGCAGTAACATCCCTGTTGCCCAATTTTGTTTTAGTTTGCCCCTCAAATTGAGGTTCAGCTACTTTAACTGAGATGATTGCTGTGAGTCCTTCTCTAAAATCATCTCCAGCTATTTCAAACTTGAGTTTATCCAACAAGCCTGAACTATCTGCATATTTCTTTAAGGTGGTAGTTAATCCTCTTCTAAAACCAGAAAGGTGTGTTCCTCCTTCATGGGTGTTGATATTGTTAACATATGAGTGAAGATTTTCTGAAAATGAAGTGTTGTAGATCATGGCGACCTCAACCGGAATTCCATTTTTTTCTCCCTCCATAGAGATAACATCTCCGATGATAGCTTCACGAGTTTCGTCTAAAAATCGAATAAATTCTTTTAATCCTTCTTCTGACAAAAAGGTGTCAGAAATAAATTCCCCATTATCATCTTTACGACGACGATCTTCAATTGATATTTTAATTCCCTTGTTCAAATAAGCTAATTCGCGCATTCGAAGCGAGAGGGTATCGTAGTTATACTCTAATGTTTGAGTAAAAATTTGTGGATCAGGCTTAAATGTAACAACTGTACCTTTATCATCTGCTGAACCAATTTCTTTTACAGGAGACAATGCTTTTCCTCTTTCATATTCTTGCTCCCATATTTTTCCATCACGAAAAACGGTAGCTTTAAGACTTTCAGAGAGTGCATTTACACAAGAAACTCCAACCCCGTGTAATCCTCCAGAAACTTTATACGAATCCTTATCAAATTTTCCTCCTGCACCGATTTTGGTCATTACTACCTCCAAAGCAGAAACACCCTCTTTTTTATGCATGTCAACGGGAATACCTCTTCCGTTATCTTTAGTTGTAATAGAATTATCTTCGTTTATGATCACGGAGATTTTATCACAATGACCTGCCAATGCTTCATCAATGGAATTATCTACTACCTCGTAAACTAAATGATGTAATCCCCTTGTTCCTACATCACCAATGTACATGGAGGGTCTCATGCGGACATGCTCCATTCCCTCAAGGGCCTGAATACTGTCTGCTGAATAATTTTTGTTTTGATTTTCGTCGCTCATAAGTATATAATTTGCGCCTGCTTTACGCTGACTAACAAATATAATTATTAGGGGGGTCAAATCCCCCCTAAAGCCTTATCAATAATGCTAAGTTATCAACAAAAAGTGTGAAAAAAAGAAAGGAATATTATTCGGAATTTTGTCTTTAAAATTCCTATTTATCATAACCCTTTTCATGAACTTTGGCTACAGCACGACCGCTGGGATCATTTTGATTTTGAAATGCAGCATCCCATGCTAAAGCAACCGGTGTGCTACAAGCTACGGATGGTACCGAAGGAACACTTAATGCTGCCGCTTCACTCGGAAAATGAGATTCAAAAATAGTACGGTAGTAAAATTCTTCTTTGTTCTGAGGTGTTTGGACTGGAAAACGGAAATGTGCATTGGCAATTTGCTCATCAGAAACTTCTGAAGCAACCAATTCTTTTAGCGTATCAATCCAGCTATATCCTACACCATCAGAAAACTGTTCTTTTTGCCTCCACGCAACACTTGGCGGGAGATACGATTCAAATGCTTTGCGTAAAACCCATTTCTCCATTCGCTCCTCTGTAATCATTTTATCCTTAGGATTCAATCGCATCGCTACCTCGATAAATTCTTTATCTAGGAAAGGTACACGCCCTTCTATACCCCATGCTGCCAAAGATTTGTTAGCACGAAGACAATCGTACTGGTGTAATTTTTCTAGTTTTCGAACTGTTTCTTCATGAAATTCTCTCTCATTCGGAGCTTTGTGAAAATAAAGATACCCTCCAAAAAGTTCATCCGCACCCTCTCCTGAAAGAACCATTTTTATCCCAAGAGCCTTTATCGCTCTGGCCATCAAATACATTGGCGTAGAAGCTCTGATCGTAGTAATATCATAAGTTTCCAAATGATAAATCACTTCTTTGATCGCATCTAATCCTTCTTGGATTGTAAATTTAATTTCATGATGAACAGTACCGATATGCTTAGCAACTTCTTGAGCGGCTGCTAAGTCAGGAGATCCTTCAAGACCTACTGAAAAGGAATGCAATTGAGGCCACCAAGCATCTTGTTCATCATTTGACTCAACACGATGCGCAGCAAACTTTTTTGCCAAAGCTGACGTGATTGAAGAATCTAAACCACCTGATAGCAAAACCCCATAAGGCACATCACTCATCAATTGTCGGTGAACTGCATCAGACAAGGCATCATGAAGTTCTTCGATAGAAGTAGGATTGTCTTTTACGTTTTCAAAATCCTTCCAATCGGGCTTATACCATGCTGTTGGCTCAGAATCTTTGCTATGAAAATAGTGTCCGGGAGGAAAGAGTTCAATTTTGGTACAAACTCCCTCTAAAGCTTTCAATTCAGAAGCAACATAAAAAGTTCCGTCACCATCCCATCCCATGTAGAGCGGGATGATTCCCATATGGTCTCGAGCTATAAAATATTCGTCTTTGGCTTCATCAAAAATTGCAAAGGCAAAAATTCCATTTAATTTCTCTACGAAAGAACTGCCTTCATTTTCATACATGGCTAAAATGACTTCACAATCAGATTGAGTTTTGAATCCATATTTTGATTCATATGGCTCTCTGAGTTCACGATGATTATAAATCTCGCCGTTAGCAGCTAAAATTAGATTTCCTGAAGGACTAATCAAAGGTTGTTTCCCAGAAGTTGGATCAACAATCGCAAGGCGTTCATGGACTAAAATCGCTTTTTCAGAACTATAAATCCCACTCCAATCTGGACCGCGATGACGAAGATTTTTAGACATTTCAAGTAATTGAGGTCGGATTTCTTCAGAGTTTTGCTTTAAATCAAAAGCACAGACAATACCACACATAATTTTTTTTTAGCAAAAATAAGGAATTAGTATACATTATATATACAAATACTCTTTTTGGTATAAATTATAAATGATAAATGCAAAAATTGATTAGATTTTTAATCTAACGATAAAAGTTTTGGTATAAAGATGAAAAAATTAAAGTCTTTACTTAATTAATTCGATTACTGTAAACAATTTTACCATCAATGAGAGTAGCCACTACTCTTGTTTTAAGAATTCGTTTATCACTAACCTTGGTTAAGTCTCTGTCTAAAATTACAAAATCAGCCATTTTCCCCACCTCAATAGAGCCTTTTTCCTTTTCTTCAAAATTTGCATAAGCACCCCAAATGGTCATTCCACTCAATGCCTCAGAACGGGAAAGTTTATTTTGTGGAAGATAACCGCCTTCTGGAAATTCGTCACTATCCGTTCTTGCAACAGCGGAATGAAAAGTTTTAAAAGGACTTACATCTTCTACAGGAAAATCTGTACCCAAGGCAATTCTTCCTGAACGCTCAAGCAAAGCTTTATTGGCATACGCACCTAGCAGTCTCTCCTTACCTAATCTATTTTCTGCCCAGTACATGTCGCTTGTAGCGTGAGTAGGTTGAACCGAAGGAAGTATTTTACGGTTAAAAAGAGCTATATCTGCTGTGTCAATGATTTGGGCATGCTCTACCCTCCATCTAGGATCATCAGAAAACACTAATGCTTTTTGATATGCCTGAAGAACAACTTTGTTAGCAGCGTCTCCAATAGCATGTGTATTCATTTGAAAAGGTGATGCTGCTAATTTATATGCCAAAGACTCTAAGGAATCCTTTGGTGTAATAAAGGCACCGAAATGATTTTTTAAATCACTGTAACTTTCTTTGAGAGCAGCACCTCTGGAACCAAGTGCACCATCTGCATATACCTTAAAAGAACGGACATTTAATTTATCTGTTTTGTAAGGACCTGCTTTCAAGTAATAGTCTATATTTTCGGGTGTATTGGATATCATGGCATAAACTCGCATATTCAACACTCCTTTTTTCTGCAAGCTGTCAATGATAAAAATATCATCTTTATCCAAACCTGCGACTGAAATAGTAGTTAATCCGTTCGCAAATAAAATTTCTTCGGCATCCACAAACGCTTTTACTTTTTCTTCGGTAGAAGGTTTAGGTAAAATATTCGTCACTAATTTCATTGGTGCATCTATAAGAACACCGGTCAATTTCCCATTTGATTTAACAATCTCTCCTCCTTCTACAAAAGTTTCTTCGTTTATACCAGCTAGATCAAGAGCTTTTTGATTCACCAGTAGAGCATGTCCATCTATACGTCTTAAGGCTACAGGAATATTAGGGAAAAGCTCATCCAATTGTTCTTTGGTAGGTAATTTTTTAACTTCCCAGTCGTTTTGATCCCATCCCCTACCGATTAAAGCCGTTAGGTCTTTGTTTTGTTCAAATCTGGTAACACGTTCCAATACCTCTTCAAAACTTTTTGATCCAACCAAATCAACCTGCTGTAAGCTCAGTCCTAAATTTAAAAAATGACAATGTGAATCAATAAATCCGGGGTAAACAGGTAGATTCTGTAAATCCAATACCTTTTTAGCACTATATTGTTCTAACAGTTCTTCTCCACCAATATCTAGAAACTTTCCATTGTTCACAACGAAAGCAGTTGCTTTGGCATTTTTCTGACTAAGAGTATAGACATTTGCATTGTGAACTATAAGATCTACCTTGCTTTGACAAGAGGTCAATAAAAACCCAAGGATTAATGCTATGGTATATAAAGATCTTTTATTTTTCATATTATATTAAATAACTGATTTAGGTCATTAAAAATAAGTTTTGCAAATGTAGTAAAAATCAATGGTTAGGATTCAAATATTATTTTAAGAATTTTGTTCTGTATTCTCAATATTGAAAATCAAACTTATATGTTATTCCTCCCAAAAGCATAAACTGTGGTTCTTGATAAAAAGCCCATTGTCCGTGAAATTCGCTATTTGAAAATCTTCCTTTTATAAAAGCATCGAACTGTTTGTTTAGTTTAACCGTTAAGTGCGCTGAAGAGCGATAAAAAATCGGAAGTTTAATCTCTTGAGAATAACTACTCTCAGTTGCATTATCTAATAGGATAATGTGCTCTAAAGCAGAACGATCTCCATAAACTTCTCCGTTAAATGAGAGGGTGATAAAATCTTTAAAACGAAATTGACTATCCCAATTCATTTGTAAAGAAGGTACATTCAGCAAACTTTGATTGTTTTCATTTTCGTAATGTCGATAGACGGTTTCAAAATGAACAAAATTATTCTTTGCAAGATCGATTCTAATTTGTGCTTTTACACCATAATACGTTACATCTGCATATTGATTATGGAAAGAATTAGACAGCCTATAAGCAGAAGTATCTCCAAGAATATCCATAGGCAAGCGTTTGTAAAACTGAAAGTTTTCAATTTGATCAAACAACACTCCAAAATCAAAATTTAAAACTGATGAGAGACTTGATCGGATCCCTAAGGCTGCATTGTATTTGTTAAATTGAGGTTTTAAATCAGTTATCGGAGCTAAATAGGGATTACTTAAAGTTCCTGAACGGTAATTGTTTAAAGAAACGCCTCCTCTGGATATTAGATAAGGTGCGATAGTATTTCCTTCTTTTTGATAAAAGACCTCTATTTCTGGATAATAATTGAGATTAGAATTTAAACTTTCGGAACCTTCCAAATAACTTACACCTGCTCCTAATTTAAGCTTTAGATCATTTTCAGTATGCACCCATTGTGCGCCAAGTTTTCCGAGTCCTTGCGTGTATTCTTGAGAAGTCTCATCAAAGAAAATTTTATCAAAAACACTATGAAATCCTTGTAAATCAGTTATTGCTTGTAAAAAACCTGCGCCCAAAGGCATCCCTAATTTTACATTCACAGCCAATTGTTGTTCTGTGGTACTAAAATTATCAGAAGTGATATTGGCCTGAAAAGCCATGCTTTTTAAAATAGAATCAAACCAATTCCAATTTGTTCTAAATTTAAAATAGTTCCGTTTTATTGATGGGTCAATATTTTCAATTAAAAATTTATCCCAATCCCTATCATAGATTCCAAAATAATTATTGTTTTGAACATTAAATTGAATTTGACTATTCACATTGTAAGAATTGCTTCGTAAATTATGGTGTAAACCAAATTGATTAAAATTTTGATTACTATTCAAGAGCGAATTACCAACATCCCCACCGAAACCGTCTCTGTAAAAGTTTATTCCAAAACGTTGTGTACGGTCAAGTTCTATTACACTAGAAACATTAAAATACAATTGACTCATCGATCCGAAACCTCCACTAAAAAAAGTGTTATAAGGTGTAGAAGAGTTTCTTTTTCTAAGTTGAAGAGGAGTTGCTTTATTTGGCTCGAAGGTAGAAATTACTTCTACAGGTTTTATTTTGTAAACCAACACCTTCTTTGCTTCCTTTAAACTGTCAGGAACTACAGGGGCATCATTTATTTTAAAAGCATCTGAAAGACTTGGAGTGTATGATTTTACAACAGAAACCTCCTGCGTTTGTAGCCCCTCCTTTTCCTTAACTTGCGCCATCAAAAGCTGACCCACAAAAAAACACAAAATCAAACTAGAGAAATAGCTATTAATTTTCATTAGCTGAAGGATTAGTTGTTTCTGAATTATTCTTATAAATCTCTAAAAGTGATTTCGATTCTTCTATTTGTTCCGGGTAGCCATCAAAGTTTTTAATAATTGATTCTAATACGAAAACAGCTTGGAATGTATCCTCAAGTTCAAAATAATTTTTAGCCAATAACAAAAGTGCTTTCACATTCCATACACCTGTAGAGCCGCCCAATTGTGCAATCTTATCTATTAAGGAATTTGATTCTTCATATTTTTTATTCTTATATAATTTGAACGCTCTGAAGTAAATAGCTTCTGCTGCAGTAGAAGACAATGGAGCTGTTTCCAAAATTTTGTAGGTAGACTCAGCAGTCAAGGAGTCATTTAGAGCCAAAGAAGATTTCGCTTTTATAGTAAGCGCATCCCATTGAATACTTTGCTCGAGATTAGGAATATTTAACACCCGTTCAGTAAGCTTGAGGGTTTTTGGATAGTCGGGAACTAAATAATAAGCTTGCATTAAATTAAATAACGCAAATCGCCTATTCTCAGAAAATGAAGCGATGGTATCAAGCTTTTCCATGTAAGGGATAGCCTGGACTATTTGCTCCTTATTTTTCAAAAGACTTATTAATCGAACTAAGGCTTTTTCACTGTAATTATTTACAGAACCTTGGGTTAAGTTCGAGTAAGCTGGAATAGCATTTTCATAATCTTGTTTCTCGTAAAGTATCTCTGCTAGATAATAAGTTGCGGCCAAATAAAAAGTTCCTTCTGGATAAGCTTCTAAATATTCTTTCATCAATTTTTCAGCGCTATTCAAATTCCCTTCTAAAAAACGATTTTCTGCAGAAGTAAAAGCTGTTTTTTCAAGTTCTATGTCTGTAAATGTTGTCAATTTCTCCGAACGAACCCATTTACTGAAACTAGCTACAGTCCCTTGATCTATTGCAATCTCTCTCAATGTCCTTACAGCCTGCTGTGCCACTGCATAACGCTTATATTTTATAGCAACCTCCTCCAAAACCTCTCGTGCTTGGTTATATTTTTCTGTATTGTAAAGGATAAGACCTTTATTTAATGCTGCCTCTGCTAAATAGGGGCTATTCATAAAACCGTTAATCAAAGTGTTGTATGCTTGAATCGCATTTTGGGTATTTCCCTCTCTACTGTAGGCAGATGCCAATTCAAAAAGAGTGTCATCTAGAAGAGGATCCTTTGCATAATTTTCACTTAAATCCAATAGCGTCTCTATCTTTTTTAGATTCCGATCAACAAAACCGTAACACATTGCTTTTTGAAAAATGGGGTAAGCTCCGTCTCTTTCATTAAATGCTATGGCAGTATTGTAATATTCCATAGCAGGCCAATACTTTTTTAATGCAAATGAACAATCTCCCATGCGAAGAAAAGTGTCTCGTTGATAAGACACCTCATATGAACTGTTTTGTACATTAAAACGAAGGTATGATTCCAGTGCTGAAGTGTACTCGGTTAATTTAAAATAAACGTATCCTATATCGTAATCAACTCTTTTATATTGTTCCACTGACTTAAATTCAGGATGTTTTTGAAACTTCTTATAATACTCTAGTGCATTATCAAATTGATTTCTTTCATATTCCGAGCGTCCAAGCCAATAGAGAGCATAGGCTTGTAAAATATTGTTTTCATTTATTTTCAAAACACGTTCAAACAAATCACTAGCTTGCCTGTATTTACCATTATCAAATTCCTTGATCGCTTGAAGTGTAAGAACACGCTCTAATCTTTCATTATTTTTATACCCATTTTTTCCTTCAAGGATTTCGATAGCTGCTTTATAATTTCCGTCTTTGGTGTACGAATTAACTAAAAGCTCCCCAACTAATTTTGCTTGACTATGCTTTGGATAAGTTTCTAAAAAATCAACCAAAACCTGAGGAGGATTTTGATATGGATTTCCAATTTCATAACTCAATTTGGCATAATTAAAATAAGCATCTTCTTTGACTTCTAAATCAAAATTCATCTCAGATGCACTTTTGAAAGCATTTTGAGCTGCAGCTTTTTGATTGATTCTCAGATAACAGTCAGCGAGAAAGTAATAGGCGTTTTGAGCCAAAGCATTTTTGGAACTTTTTATTTTATTAAACTGTTCAACTGATTTTTCATAAGCTCCTGTTTCGTAGTAAGCAAAGCCCAATTGATAATAATCTGTATTTTCCCAACCTCCTTTTTTGCCTTTATACGCCTCTAGAAAAGGAACTGCCTCTTCATATTGAGTCAAGTTAAAATAGCTTTCCCCAATAATTTTAGAAATTTCAGAAATATCTTCAGGAGTGTTGGCCTCTTTCAAGACTTCTTTTCCAAGGAGAATCGCTTTTTCAAAACGACCAATACGGAAATTCATGTCTGCTTGAAAATAATTTAAATTTTTCTTTTGAGAAGGGTCGGATATGTTGCTAAACTCTGAAGCAGCTGTATCAAAATCTTCCAACTGATAGGCTATATGACCCAAATAATAATGTGCATCAGACTCATAGTCCTTGATGTTTTTTACTTTTTCTAAAAAAGGTTTAGCTTGCTTGTAACGTTTGGCTGAAAACAAAGAATATCCTTTGTTAAAATTATATAACGGTAATTCTAATTTAGGAATTTGATTTTCAGAAACCCTTAAAAACCATTTCAGCGCATATCGATACTTTTCATTATTGAAATAGTAATTTGCCACATCAAAATCAACGGTTGCTGATTCTCTGAAGTTTGGATATTCGCTTTTAAATTGAAGTAGCATTTTTTCAGCAGCAGAATAATTTAGTCTAAGCGCATTGGAAAGCAAATTAAATTGATTTTCCTGTTCCTTATAAAATCCGTTGTATTGATCATCTGCAAAAACACTTGCCTGCCAGGATGCTGGATAATACTCCAATCCGAAGAAACGAATTGCGAGTTCTGATGATCCCTGAGAATGATAAAGCTGGCCTGATACCATCATGGGTAATAAAATACCCAGCATACATTGCATCAGTTTCGTTTTTGAGGAAAAAATCATTGGATTAAAGGTACTTCTTTCGTCATGTTTTAATAACGATAAAGTTTAGCTAAACGTATAAATTTATCAACAAATTATTAAGGTATTCTCCAAAAAACATACCTTTAACTCAAATCAAATTTAACATGCAAAACAATGTGGTTTATCTTCAAAATGCAAGTATAACCAATGAGAATAAAGTTGTGTTATCCAATGTCAATTTTGAAGTCGCTTCAGGAGATTTTGTCTTTTTAATTGGAAAAACGGGTGCCGGAAAAAGTAGCCTCCTTAAAGTGCTTTATGGAGACCTCTCTCTTAATAATGGCACAGGCAGTATTGTTGGTTATGCTCTAGAAAAGTTAAAGGAACGAGAGATCCCTTCCCTTAGAAGAAAATTGGGTGTTGTTTTTCAGGATTTTAAACTACTTCCAGACAGGACAGTATTTGAAAACCTCGCTTTTGTTCTTAGAGCTACAGGTTGGAAGGATAAAGTAAAAATTAAAAACAGAGTTAATGAGGTCCTCCAAATGGTAAATGTAGCTTCAGACCTGAATAAGTTCCCTTTTGAGCTTTCTGGCGGAGAACAACAGCGAATCGCTATTGCACGATCTTTGCTGAATCATCCCGAACTTATAATCGCAGATGAACCCACTGGAAATCTTGATCCTGAAACAAGCCAAGAGATTATGCTTCTTTTTAAAGAATTACACAAAGGGGGGATCAGCATCATTATGGCTACGCATGACTACAACATGATTTTAAAATTTCCTGGTAAAATTTTTCAGTGCAGCGAAGGCAGACTTCAAGAAGTGATTGCTAAAAAATAGACTTAAGACTTCTGACGTTTTCTTTCATTTTCGTCTAAGAAAACCTTTCTTAATCGAAGTGAATTAGGCGTAACCTCTACATATTCATCCTTTTGAATATATTCAAGAGCTTCTTCTAAAGAAAATTTAATCGGTGGTGCCAATTTTACTTTATCATCAGTACCAGATGCTCGGACATTCGATAATTTTTTCGTTTTGGTTATATTAACGACTAAATCGTCTTGTCTTGAATTTTCACCAATAACTTGTCCTGTATAAATTTCTTCATTAGGAGCAACAAAAAACTTTCCTCTCTCTTGGAGTTTATCGAGTGAATAAGGAATTGCTGAGCCTTTTTCCATGGAAATCATTGAACCATTAATTCGGCCAGCAATTTCACCTCTGTGCGCACTGTATTCTTTAAAACGATGATTCATAATTGCTTCTCCTGCAGTAGCCGTAAGCAACTGATTTCGTAATCCTATAATCCCTCTAGAAGGAATACTAAATTCACAAACCATTCTTGTCCCTTTGGGATTCATACTGAGCATTTCTCCCTTTCGTTGGGTAACCATCTCGATAGCTCTACCAGAAACTTCTTCTGGAAGATCAATGGTCAACTCTTCAATAGGTTCCATTTTTTTACCGTCAATTTCTTTTATGATAACCTGTGGTTGTCCAATCTGCAATTCATACCCTTCTCGACGCATTGTTTCAATTAAAACAGAAAGATGGAGAACTCCTCTTCCGTAAACAATAAACTTATCAGCACTGTCGGTCTTTTCAAGACGCATTGCAAGATTTTTTTCTAACTCGAGCTCTAAGCGTTCTCTGATGTGACGAGAAGTTACAAACTTGCCTTCTTTCCCATAGAAAGGAGAATCATTTATTGTAAACAACATACTCATAGTAGGCTCATCTATAGCAATAGTAGGCAGAGCTTCTGGAGCATCAAAATCCGCAACGGTATCCCCAATTTCAAATCCATCTAAACCAATTACTGCACACAGATCACCTGCATCCACACGTTCTACTTTTTTTCGTCCTAAACCATCAAACAAGTGAAGTTCTTTTATTTTGGAAACTATTTTTGATCCATCTCTTTTTATAAGATTTACTTTCATTGAAGCTTCCAAATGGCCACGCTGCAATCTCCCGATGGCAATTCTCCCTGTAAAAGAAGAAAAGTCTAATGAGGTAATCAACATCTGCGTATTTCCTTCTTTGATTTCAGGACTTGGAACGTATTCAAGAACCATATCCAAAAGAGGCTCAATAGAATCTGAAGGATTTTTCCAGTCTTCAGACATCCAATTATTCTTTGCAGATCCGTAAACAGCAGGAAAATCCAGTTGCCATTCTTCCGCACCCAATTCGAACATCAAATCAAATACTGACTCATGCACCTCTTCTGGGGTACAGTTTTCTTTATCAACTTTATTGATAACTACTATAGGTTTCAGTTTTAAATCCAATGCCTTCTTTAAAACAAATCGTGTTTGTGGCATCGGTCCTTCAAAAGCGTCAACTAAAAGTAAAACACCATCAGCCATATTAAGGACACGCTCTACTTCACCTCCAAAATCAGCGTGACCAGGGGTGTCGATGATGTTAATTTTTACATCTTTATAAATCACTGAAACGTTTTTAGAAAGAATCGTAATTCCTCGTTCCCGCTCCAAATCGTTATTATCTAGAATTAAATCTCCAGTACTCTCATTGGATCTGAAAAGATTACAATGATGCAAAATTTTATCTACTAGAGTTGTTTTCCCATGATCAACGTGGGCAATGATGGCAATATTTTTGATGGATTTCATAGCTTTGTTTAAGCGATGCAAATATATTATTTATTATGAGGTATGAACACATTTATTTGCGATACTATTTCGAGGTGAAAAAAACCCCAAAATTTTCGTAATTCTAAAAACTTTTATACACCCAAATTATAAGTAATACCTAACAAGGTTCTTATTAAAAAGCTTTGTGTTGATGTCAGAAATATAAGATGAATAATATAAAGTACCTTTCTAAATCATCTTTGGCGCAATAATTGTAAATTTGCACCCTAAGTTCATTGAAACTCATGGGGTCGACTGGTTTTGACAGCAGGACGCATGAAAATGTAAGCAAGTCGAGCGCTGAATTATAGCTCGTAAATCTCATTTTTCACATTTTTAAATGGCGAAAATAACTACGCTCTAGCTGCATAATTAACAGAATTATAGTACGTTAATGCCAAGTTCCGGCAAGGCCGGAAAGCTGGATGTCTCTGGATAGCCCTTGTTGACGGCGATCTATATTGAGGCACCATAAATGTCAACATCGAAACACGAGGGCATCGTTTGTGTTTTTCAATAAAGATGCTAAGGTGTATATAGACTGTTTTCGGTCAGTATACACTCTAAAATTAATCGAAAACTAAACTTGTAGAAAGCTTTTTGATCGCTTGTTTGGACGCGGGTTCGAATCCCGCCGACTCCACTCTGATAATCCCTATTACGTTTAAAATCAATGTTTTAGGGATTTTTTATTTTATTTTTGTACGGTATTTGTACGGCTACTCTATTTTAAAAGCTAAAAGTTTCCACCCAGCATTAACCCAAACTCAGGGGCATGGGTTTTAGAAAATGGTTTTTCTATTGGAACATGGGGAAGGGATTTGATATGTAATCGATAATCCATATATTGAAAGGAATACTAAATCCACAACAAATGAAAAAAATTACAATTTCTCTTCTGCTTTTAACTTTTTTAATTCCCAAAATTCAATATGCCCAAAAAGGCGATGGTTTAGCTGCTGCTGCTGGAATTGTAGCAGGAATTGGAGCAGGAATTGCTGCAGTTGAAATATTAAAAGAACAAATGGAACAAGCTGCTGTAGAATATGCATTAAACAACTATCCTGATATTGTTGATTTTCAGTTAAAAACTAACTCACTTGATGGAACAAAAATGAAAGATCTTTCAAGTGTTTCAATAGTAACCTTCGAGTTGGAAAATTTAAAAACTCAAGAAAGATTTATAATGTTTGCTTTTACAAGTGGAGGATGGATGAATGAATTTGGGGTTGATTTGTCTTATGTTACTTGGAGAAGGTTTAATACTAATGAATGGAATGATCTGATAAAAGTATATGTTGAAACAGCCTCAAAAAATTCTATTTCTGTGAATGATATTGCATCGAGTACAATTGTAAATAAAGGAGTGAAAAAAGATAGAGACTGGTTGGTTGAATTTGATAAGCTTAATGGTGACACATACTACACAAATAATTACTCCGATGAGTTTAAAGTAGTTTTTAATGAAAAATCATTAGGGATTTTTGTTAAAGAGACTTCAGACTTAGTTCAAATATCGAGAAGTGCTTTAATAAAAGCTCACGAATTTTTAAATAGACAAGATTAATTTAATTGAACTTCAATATTTATATACCCTCCCAAGCGGAGGGTTTTTCTTTTACACTAATGCCTCCAATCCAAAGCCCTTCTAATCCATTGATTTCATTGCCTTAAGATAAAATTTCCTTGTGACAAAAAGGGGGTTGTTTGTTAAAGGTTTGTGTGGTCTTAAATAAAACCAACCAAAAAGTATAAGATATTCGAAAATCTGTATAAAGATTATTATCTGCTATCAACCTACCTTTATTTAAATAAAATATATATAGGAATGGAGACAAATGAATTTGGTAAATATGGATGGTTGCCTGATCGAATTGCTAATCTGAATGGCAAAGTATTTGTTATAACAGGTACCACAAGCGGAACAGGATTTGAAGCTGCAAAAATTCTTCTTTCAAAAGGAGCAAAAGTTGTAATGCTTAATAGAAATCCAATAAAAGCTAAAAAGACCGTTACGTTACTGAAACAGCAATTGGATAGCGACATTGATGCAGTTAACATTCAAATGGATCTGTCTAAGCAAGTCTCAGTGAAAAAAGCAGCTGAAGAAGTTCTGAATATAGTTTCACAAATCGATGCCCTTATCTGCAATGCAGCAATAGCTCAAGTACCAAAACAAAAGAAAACTATAGACGGTTGGGAAAGTCAAATGGGAACGAATTATTTTGGAAATTGGACTTTACAAGCATTATTATTTCCACTTATTGAAAAGTCAAAAGGACGAATAGTATCGGTAGGAAGCATGGGATATGATATGGGTATAAAAACCATCAAATTTGATGACCTGAATTGGGATAAAGATTATACGCCTAACAATGCTTACAGTCAAAGTAAACTTGCGCAGATAATGACAATTTACAAATTACAGGATAGACTGAAAGAAGCGGGAAAATACGATATTAAAGCATATGCTTGTCATCCTGGTTCATCAAGAACAAACTTGATAAATACAAGTGGTAGTTTTTTGATGAAACTCATTTTTAATTTGATGAAATTATCCCCACTAACACAATCTGCCGAGAGAGGTGCGTACCCTCAATTAATGTGTGCTACTGAACCATATCTTGATCAAAATAGTTTTTATGGTCCAACAGGAAGAAGCAATTGGGTAGGTCCAGTTGGAGCACATAAAATAGAGCCACACGCTAAAGATAAAGCAGTAGCTTCAAGACTTTGGGAGCTTTCGGAAAAAGAAACAGGAATAAAATGGAATATTTAAATTAGTGAAATGAAACACTTCAAAACCTTATCATCCTATTTTGAGTATTTAGAGTTGCCTCGTCCAGAGCATCCAATGTTGAGCGTTTTCAATTCAAAAGATGATGGCTACTTGCCTTGTCCAAAAGAAAGTTCACCGCCAATTACCAATGACTGCTATACCATTAGTTTTAAAAAGTTTATTGCGGGCAATTTAAACTACGGTCGCACTCAATATGACTTTACCAATGGTGCATTATTTTTTATTTCACCAAGACAAGTCTTGCAATGGGATAAAAGCTTAATTTTTGAACAAAAGGGGTTTTCAATAAACTTTCAAGAGGATTTTCTAAAGGGAACGGAATTAGCACAACGAATAAAAAAATATGGTTTCTTTTTATATTCCGTAAATGAAGCTTTGCACCTTTCGCCTAAAGAAGAAAGTCAATTAGAGTCCATTGTAGAAAATATTGAAATTGAATATCAAAACAATCAGGACGAGTTTAGTAAAGACATTATCATTTCTCAATTAGACACCTTGCTTAAATACGCAAACCGTTTTTATGAAAGACAGTTTTTAAATCGAAAAGAATTATCTAATAATTTATTGGAGCAGTTTAATCATTATTTGGGATCATATTTTGAATCGGGTAAACTACAAGAAAATGGCATTCCGAACATAGAAAAAATAGCAGATGAATTATCTGTTTCACAACGTTATTTAAGCGATACACTAAAAAAAGAAACAGGTAAAACCACAACCGAACATATTCACTTGCACCTAATCGATGAAGCAAAAAACATTTTGCTGCAACCTAATAAAACTATATCAGAGGTTGCTTATGAATTAGGATTTGAATATCCAGCCTATTTTTCGAGACTGTTCAAAAAGAAAGAAGGTATAAGTCCATCTGAGTACAGAGGAAAATATACGCTAAACTGATTTTTAATATGCCCACCCAAGCGGAGGGTTTTTCTTTTACACTAATGCCTCCAATCCAAAGCCCTTCTATTCCATTGATTTCATTGCCTTAAACTAAGATTTACTTACGAGAAAATGGGGGTTGTTTGTTAAGGGTTTGTGTGGATACGTGATGGGGATTACTCCTGACTCTCTGGACCTGTTTTCGTTGTTTCGTCTCCTTGACCTAGATTGATTCTAAGCACAATTTCATGTGTTTTAAGGTTCAGTTGAGATAACGAACTCACAGTAGTGGTTTCATAGGCATAACCTATATCAAATCCTCCAAGAGAGATCACTGAAAGTATAGCAAACGAACCACTTGATCGATAAGAGATCCCAATATCAAATTGGTTTTGCCAACTCAGCATTCCTGTAAAGTCTGTTGTCACAGGAATCCCTTTTACCTTCCTAAGCATTACTGATGGTTTTACTAATAAACCATCTCCTACGGGAAGATCAACTCCTCCACTAAGATAGGAATGAACTCTATCTTTTGCTGTAACGGCTAGATTATCATTTTCTCTTTTAACATTAAAGAGTCTAGGAATAGAAAAAGAAGCCCAGAAAAGTTCACCTTTTAG
>Ga0209653_1000252_pt1 | contig 47943 bp, 35 predicted proteins | sample SaaInl6LU_22_DNA_FD_184644 | JGI IMG/M metagenome (GOLD analysis project Ga0209653, IMG submission 184644) | Marine microbial communities from expanding oxygen minimum zones in the Saanich Inlet - ESP_116LU_22_DNA (SPAdes) (version 2) | ecosystem: Environmental > Aquatic > Marine > Intertidal... | reverse complement strand
AAAAAGCTCCAGCCAAGAAGAAGGCTGTTAAGAAAAAAGTGGCTAAAAAAGCAGCTCCTAAAAAAGCAGTTAAGAAGGCCGTAAAGAAGAAGGCAGCGCCTAAGAAAAAAGCTGTTAAGAAAAAAGCTGTTAAGAAAAAAGCAGTTCCTAAAAAGAAGGCAGCTCCAAAGAAAAAGGCCGTGAAGAAAAAAGCAGTGAAAAAAGCTGCTAAGAAAGCGGTTAAGAAAAAGGCAGCTCCTAAAAAGAAGGCTGTGAAAAAGAAAGCAGCTCCAAAGAAAAAGGCAGCTCCTAAAAAGAAGGCTGTGAAAAAGAAAGCAGCTCCAAAGAAAAAGGCAGCTCCTAAAAAGAAGGCTGTGAAAAAGAAAGCAGCTCCAAAGAAAAAGGCAGCTCCTAAAAAGAAAGCAGCAAAGAAAGCGGTTAAGAAAAAGGCAGCTCCTAAAAAGGCAGCTCCTAAAAAGAAAGCAGCTAAGAAGAAAGTTGTGAAGCGTAAGGCGAAGAAGAAGTAGCCCCACTTTTCTGAATTCTTAGGCTAGGCTTGCTTTTGCTGATGCAGAGGTTTTGATTCTGCGCTCTCACGCCCGCATTCTGCGGATGCGTGAGAGCGTTTTTTTATATACACATGTCACAGCAAGCAAAACTATCCACCTGGGCCAGCAACATAGCTCCGTCGCCGACGTTGGCCGTCGATGCAAAAGCTAAAGAACTCAAGGCCGCAGGCGAAGATGTCTGTGGGTTTGGTGCCGGTGAGCCGGATTTCGATACTCCGGACTTCATCAAAGATGCCTGTATCCAGGCACTCAATGAGGGTAAGACAAAGTATGCCCCGGCTCCGGGCATTCCCGCGCTACGTTCGGCACTGGCGGAAAAATACCGTAACGACAATGGTGTGGCAGGTGTCGATCCGTCGCAAATTATCGTGAGTCCTGGCGGAAAGTATTCTTGCTATCTCGCGATCTTAGCGGTCGTCAGCCCCGGAGATGAGGTGATCATACCCGCGCCATATTGGGTCAGCTACCCTGAGATGGTTAAACTTTCTGGCGGCACTCCGAAGAGTATTTTTGCCGGAGCCGATGCAGAGTTTAAGATCACTCCAGATCAACTTCGTGAGGCAATCACGCCTAAGACGCGTATGGTGATTATCAATAGTCCATCAAATCCCACTGGTGCGATTTATAGTCCCGCTGAACTCGAAGCGCTTACGCAAGTTGCAGTGGAGGCAGGTATCTATATTATGTCGGATGAGATATACGAATATCTTCTCTATGATGGTGTGAAGCATATCAGCCCAGCATCGTTCTCTCCGGAAGCCGCAGATCATGTGATTACGGTTTCTGGATTTAGTAAGACATTTTCGATGACTGGTTGGCGCCTCGGCACGCTTATGGCGCCTCCTGCAATTGCCAAGGCGGTTGCAAATATTCAGAGTCAGACCAGCTCCAATGCTACAACGTTTGCTCAATATGGTGCATTGGCGGCTATGGAAAACTGGGATCAGTCAATGGCTGCAGTTAATGAAATGTTGACTGTCTTTGATCGTCGCCGTCTCCGCCTATTGGAAGGTCTTCGTTCGATTGAAGGCGTTCAATGTCCACGCGCGCAGGGTGCATTTTATTTATTCCCAAATATCGACACTTTTGGCCTGAGCGCGAATGATTTTGCGGCGAAGATTTTGGACGAAGAAAAGGTCGCCCTTGTCCCAGGGGAAGGCTTTGGAGCGCCTGGGTATGTGCGCTTAAGTTATGCGATATCTGACGAAGTTATCGAGAAAGGACTAGAGCGCCTGAGCCGTTTTTGTGCAGGTCTGAAGGCGTAAGATTCTCGTATTTTTGGACATTAATTATTAGAAATTCATATATATATATGAGCGATAAAGCTAAAATAATCTATACGATCACTGACGAAGCGCCTGCTCTGGCGACACATTCGTTGCTGCCGATCATTGCCGCTTACACAAGTGCTGCGGGTGTTGCGGTGGAAACGCGGGACATTTCGTTGTCCGGTCGCATTCTTGCCAATTTTCCAGACGTATTGTCTGAAGATCAGCGTATCTCGGATGATCTTGCCGAGCTTGGTGAATTGGCGAAGACACCTGATGCAAACATCATTAAGTTGCCAAATATATCAGCATCGATTCCGCAGATGAAGGCATGCATCCAGGAATTACAAGCAAAGGGCTATGCACTTCCTGACTACCCAGAGGAGCCAAAGACTGATGCTGAAGTGGCTGCAAAGGCAACTTACGACAAGATCAAAGGAAGTGCCGTCAATCCCGTGCTTCGCGAAGGTAATTCGGATCGTCGTGCTGCGGGCGCAGTGAAGCAATATGCGAAAGACAATCCGCACCGCATGGGTGCATGGGCTAGCGATTCAAAGTCCGTTGTCTCGAGTATGCCTGCGAATGATTTTTTCGGTAATGAGAAATCGGTAACAGTCGACCGTGAGACAGTCGCCACGATTGAGCACATCGCTGAAGATGGCACATCAACTGTTTTGAAGAGCGTGCCATTGCAGGCGGGTGAGGTCCTAGACGGCACCTTCATGAGCGCAAAGGCACTCCGTGAATTTATCGCGGGTGAGGTCGCGGCTTCCAAGGAGGCAGGTGTTCTTTTCTCGCTACACATGAAGGCGACTATGATGAAGGTATCTGATCCTATCATCTTTGGTCATGCCGTTGAGGTATTCTTTAAGCCTGTATTCGAAAAACACGCAGCAGTGATCGCTGAACTTGGTGTCGATGTTAAGAATGGCTTGGGAGACCTATATGAAAAGATCGAGTCATTGCCCGCAGAGCAGAAGGCCGAGATTGTCGCCGACTTGGATGCAGTTTATGAAACGGCGCCAGATATGGCGATGGTTGATTCCGATAAAGGTATTACGAATCTTCACGTTCCCAGTGATGTGATCATTGATGCATCGATGCCCGCTGCGATTCGCACGTCCGGGCAGATGTGGAACAAGGATGGGCAGCAGCAGGACACAAATTTTGTGATTCCAGATCGCTGCTATGCAGGCGTGTATAAGGCGACCGTTGATTTCTGTCGTGAGAATGGAGCATTTGATCCTCGCACAATGGGCACCGTGCCGAATGTGGGATTGATGGCTCAGAAGGCTGAAGAATATGGCTCGCACGATAAGACATTTGAAGTGTCTGCAAGTGGCACAATTCGCGTAAGTGATGCCGACGGCAAAGTGCTCTTTGAGCATACAGTCGAAAAGGGTGATATTTGGCGTGCGTGCCAGGTGAAGGATGCGCCGATTCGCGATTGGGTGAAGCTTGCGGTGACTCGTGCGCGTGCGACTGATACTCCAGCAATCTTTTGGCTCAACAAGGACCGTGCGCATGACAGCCAATTGATTGCCAAGGTTGAAGCGTATTTACAGGACCACGATACCGATGGTTTGGATATTCGCATCCTTGCTCCAGTCGAGGCGACTAAGTTGACGCTACAACGCGCGATGGACGGTCAGGACACGATTTCCGTCACTGGTAATGTGCTGCGTGACTATTTGACTGACCTCTTTCCGATTCTTGAGCTCGGCACAAGTGCGAAGATGCTCTCTATTGTTCCGTTGATGAATGGTGGCGGTCTTTTCGAAACTGGTGCAGGTGGTTCAGCGCCAAAGCATGTTCAGCAGTTTGAGAAGGAAAATCACCTTCGTTGGGACTCTCTCGGCGAGTTTTTGGCACTGGGTGTATCCTTAGAGCACTTGGCAACAGTATTTAACAACGGCAAGGCGCAAACGCTCGCCGAGACTCTCGATGTCGCGAATACCAAGTTCCTGAAGGAAAATAAGTCTCCATCCCGCAAGGCCGGTGAGCTGGACAATCGCGGCAGCCATTTCTATCTAGCGCTGTATTGGGCCGAGGCTCTGGCGGCTCAGGACGAGGATGCTGAATTGAAGGCACGATTTGCTCCGCTTGCTGAATCGTTGGCAGCCAACGAAGCAAAGATCATTGCCGAATTAAATGAAGTGCAAGGCAAGGCAATGGATATTGATGGCTACTATCGTCCGAGTATCGAGCTCGCTTCTAAAGCAATGCGCCCAAGTGACACTTTTAATGCGGCACTCGCCGCGCTGTAAGTTCGAGCATTTGTAAACTAAAAAGCCCTCGTCATATGATGAGGGCTTTTTTGCATCGGCTTATCCGCTGTGCTTAAGAGGGATGCTTTAGTTGCCCATTACGATGAGGCCGTTACTAATCGTGTAGCGAGTGAGGCTGGCAACATCGTGCAGGTCGAGTTTACGCATTAGATTCGTGCGATGATTTTCGGCGGTCTTGACGCTGATGCTGAGCATCGAAGCGATTTCACGCGTGCTGTTACTTTCGGCGATTAGTTGTAAAATTTCGCGTTCACGTTTTGTGAGTATATTGATCCCTGATTCGCTACTCCTAGGGTCCGCCATGGCGTGGCGTAAAAGTTGAGCGACGTCGGGACCGAAATAACTGCCGCCACTGGATACGATTTTAATGCCTTTTCTTAGCTCAGATAGTGGAGCTGCTTTCTCAACGAATCCATGTGCGCCTGCTTGAAGTAATTCGCGGACGAGGCTAGGTGTTTGATAACCCGAGAAAATAAGAACACGTGTGTCTGGAATGTTTTTTGTGAAGCGGCGTAGAACTTCAGTGCCGTTCAAATTCGGGAGCATTACATCTAGAATGACGAAGTCGGGCTTTTGTTCGAGGCAAAGCTCACAACCTTCAAGTCCATCGCCGCTCTCGATGATCACGTCAAACTCGTCTTGTGATAGAACCGCTTGGCTGACCATTTCACGAATGGCTGTTTGATCTTCGATAATGGCAACGGTTTTCATAATCTAAAAAAAATGGCGGAGATGGAGGAATTGCGATACGAACTCGAATGACTCAATTCCTGATTGTCGGGCTGATTCATCAGGACTGGTCAGCAGGTGCCGAGGTCGCCCATCCTTTCAAGCTAGGAAATGCTATAATCCGCGAAAAGCGAAAGCCGGTAAAATTCAAAGTTCTGCGCAACAAGCACGTCCTTGAAACAGCCTTAGATTGGGAAGCCAAGCGGGCTGCCAACCCGCATATTCCAGTGGTTTACATCGCAAAGACCGCAGGGCTGTCACCTAGTCGCGTAAACCAGATTCTGAGGTTCGCACGTCTACATCCAGAGATACAGGAAGCCATTCTAGACCTGAGTCCGAGAAAGGCAAAGAAATGCTTCCCGGAGCGGCTTTTACGGGAGTGGACACCTCTACCCCACGAGGAGCAATTGAACCAATATAGGTCATATTTCCTCTGAATTGAACCATTCTCTATCCGATAGATCCGGAAAAACGCCTGCACGAAATGAGTCAATTGAGTCAGCGTGGGCCTGATGTTGATATTAATCTTACCTAAAATGATTCTCGGGGCACTTCGAGATTATGGTAGCTACGCTTGCCGCGGCGATCACACCAACAGACCAGTTCGTAGATATGTCAACTCCGTCAGGCACCATTTAAATGAAGATAATACATGCAGTGTGAATCGAATGTGAACAACCCAAGCTTTAATAAGTGAACTTATGTTTATTTATTAAAGCGCATGACCCGCCAATACAGGCCGCGTCGTGCCCGCAGCTCGCCCCTTTGGCAGTGCCTCCACGACTCACTCGAAGCGTTCACTTCGAGTTATTACATGGATTATTCCAAACACCTCGGCCCTCTCGACTCCTCCCGTGCAACCGCACTGCGCGATAGCCTGCACTGCGGCGACCTTGCCAGCGGTTTCCTTCGCGTCCAGTGCCCCGATTGCGACCACCACTACCTGCTGCCCTTCACTTGCAAGCGGCGCGGCTGCTGCCCGAGCTGCCACCAGCGCCGCGCGCTCGATACAGCTGCCTACATTCGCGACGAAGTTAAAAATACGAATCAAACGGCATTACTTCTGGATGCGCTCCATCATTTCATCCAACCGGGCTTTAAGTTCCACTGCCTTTTCAGGATGAGTGTTCACCAAATTGTTTTTTTCACCAATGTCCTTGGCCAAATTGTATAATTCCGGTGCATTGCCTTCACGATATTTCCAGTCTCCCAAACGGATAGCGGGAGCGGCATCGCCTATCTTCGGAGGGCGCGCGTGATACAAGAACCCGTCCACATACGGGGAACGTGCTCCATCCCTCCCCTGAAGAATGTTGGTGATATCATAACCGTCAAGAGCGCGATCCTGAGGTAGCGGGGCGTTTGCCTGCGCGGCAAAGGTCGGCAAAAAATCAAGCGAGCTGACCACTTCTCCGAAAACAGATGCGGCAGGAACCGTACCGGGCCGCCAGGCGATGCAGGGTACCCGCTGACCTCCATCATAGGTCGAAAACTTCCCGCCACGTAACGGCAATGCTTGGCCGCCTTTCTTCCCTTTACTGAGCCACGGACCGTTGTCCGAGGTAAAGATCACCAATGTATTTTGGTCAAGATTTTTGACTTTCAAAGCCTTCAGGATCTGGCCGACCGACCAGTCAATTTCCTCAATGGTGTCCCCGTATAACCCGCCGGCGCTTTTGCCCCTGAATTCTTCTGACGCGAAGAGCGGCACATGAGGCATCGCATACGATAAGAAGACAAAAAACGGCTCATCTTCATTATGGGCAATGACCTTTAGGGCTTCTTCGGTGTAGCGGCGGGTCAGTGTGACCTGCCTGACCGGCCACTCAACCACTTTCGTATCCCGCATCAAGGGAACCTGATTTTTGGAGCTCTTTTTATTTGCAGATCGGAGATCCTTCATTGTTTTTCCATTTCGGAGCACCAAATCTTCGGCTACGGCCATTTCCGAATCCATATACATGTCGTTGCTGTAGGGAATCCCGAAATAGGAATCAAAGCCTTGGCTAACGGGAAGATAACGATCCTTATGCCCTAAATGCCATTTGCCGATGTAGGCGGTTCGGTAACCTGCTTCTTTCAGCACTTCGGCAATGGTTATCTCGGAGGGATCCAGCCCATCGTTTTGGTTCGGCCAGAAAACCTTCGTCATGCCGTGCCGAGCCGGGTGGCGGCCGGTCAGAATCGCCGCTCGGGACGGACTGCAGATATTGGAGCCGACATAAAAATCGCTAAAGCGCATTCCCTCGGCGGCCATTTGATCCAGATGAGGGGTTTTGATTTTCAGTGCGCCGTAGCAACCCACATCCTGATAGCCTTGGTCATCCGTAAATAAAACGATGAAATTCGGTTTGGCGGTCGTAAACTGCACACCTGCAAGCAGGAAAAGCCAAAATATAGTGATTCGTTTTTTCATAACCAAACCATTTTATGATACGTGTCCGGCTTGCTGTCAATTCGAACGGGTAATCATTTTTAACCCTCACCCCCGGCGGCTAACGCCGCCGAAAAGCAAATTCCTATCAGTAGGATACAGACTGAAATCGAGCTTATTCAGAAGGCGACAACTGACGAAACCCTTGTTGCCGAGGCACTACAGAACTTTGAAGCACTCTTTCAGGTGCTGCCTTTTGAGGATCGTCTGGCACTAATGGAGCAACTTGTGAGTGCAATTCGTGTATCGCGAATTGAGCCAGAAAAGTTCGCCTCGAAGCTACCAGAAGGGACATTCGTGACCCAAATACGAACTTCCTGGTATCGGGTCGAATTCGACTTTTTCATAAAGTCCTTATTCCGAACCCCTTCTAAAAAAAACTTTCTAGTCCCACAGGTTCGTATTCGGACGTAGGTGGCGGAGAGAGAGGGATTCGAACCCCCGGAACCTTTCGGCTCAATAGTTTTCAAGACTACCGCATTCGGCCACTCTGCCATCTCTCCTCGGTAATAATGTAGATGGACTGTTTTGTGTCGATTGAAGGAAGAGTGCAAGTCGTTAAATGCCTAATAAAATAAATTTCTATCTAAGCTACGGTATTGAATCGCTTCTAGCAAGTGGGGCGTATCGATTTGCTCAGTGCCTGCGAGGTCGGCGATGGTGCGGGCGACTTTGAGAATGCGGTCGTAGGCGCGCGCTGAGAGCGAGAGTTGCTCCATCGCTTGCTGTAACAGGTCGCCTTGTTCCTTGTTGATGGAGCAGTATTTACGAATTTGAGTGTGTGACATTCGGGCGTTGCAGCGATTGGAGGGATTTTGTTCGGTCGCAAAGCGTTTTTTCTGTTGTTTGCGTGCCTGTTCGCAACGTGCGCGGATCGCGGCAGAGCTTTCGCCAGGTGTTGTGTTGCGCAATTCTTCGATTCGCAGTGCGGGCGCTTCGATGTGTAGGTCGATGCGATCGAGTAGTGGTCCACTGATTTTGGAGCGATAACGTTGGATTTGCGGCACACTGCACCGGCATTCGCGCGTGCTATCACCAGTATAGCCACAGGGGCAGGGGTTCATCGCCGCGATGAGCATGACATTGCAGGGCAGGGTGATTTTGCCTGCGCTGCGTGAGATCGAGACCTGGCCGTCTTCCAATGGTTGACGCAGCACTTCGAGCGCGGAACGTTTAAACTCGGGGAGTTCGTCAAGAAAGAGCACTCCGTTGTGCGCGAGCGAGATTTCGCCAGGTCCAGGAATGCTGCCGCCGCCGAGTAGGCCAACGTCGCTGATCGTGTGGTGGGGGGATCGGAAGGGGCGTTGAAAGAAGCGATTATCCTTGGTTAGCGTGCTGCCCGCAGCAGACTGGATACTGAGTATTTCGAGGAACTCATCGATCTCTGGTTGCGGCATGATGGTGGGGATGCGCTTGGCGATCATGCTTTTTCCGGAGCCTGGTGAGCCGATCATCAGCAGATTATGGCCGCCGCTGACGGCAATTTCTACTGCGCGGCGCACGGCGTGTTGGCCTTTGACTTCTGAAAAGTCGAGGCGCTGGCTTTCTGGAGGCTTCTGGTAGAAGCAGCTTTGACCCGAAGGGAGTGGTTTGATGATCCGCTCGCCGTTGAGAAATCGGATGGTTTCGTCGAGGCTAGCGACAGGATACACGTTCACATCGCTCACGAGGGCAGCCTCATCGGCGGATTCCACTGGCACGATCAGCCCTTGTTTGCCGGATTTACGAGCGAGCATCGCCATCGCAAGAGCTCCGCGAACTGGGCGTGTTTGCCCAGATAGGCTTAATTCGCCGGCTATTAGGAAATTGTTGAGTGTGTCTTGTTCGCATTGTTTCATCGAGGCTAATATGCCGACTGCGATGGGGAGGTCGTATGCAGGCCCTTCTTTGCGTAGCCCCCCTGGTGCGAGGTTGATGGTGGTTCGTGTCGCGGGCATTCGATATCCGCTGTTACCGATGGCAGAGAACACACGGTCTTGAGATTCTTTGACAGCGGCATCGGGGAGCCCCACTAAAATAAATTTGAGTTCTCCCGCTTCGCCAGTATTCACTTCTACTTGAACGGCATGCGCGTCGACACCGACCAAGGCGGCAGATTGTGTTACAGCTAGCATTTTTTGTTGGTGTTTGCGGGGAAGCGTGAACAATTATTCACGTATGTCACTCTCTAACTTTTTTACTAAGCAGGCTCGGTTGCATGATTAAATTTTGAAAATTGGACTTACAGGAGGTATCGGTTGTGGAAAGTCGACGGTGGTGAAACTGTTCGCTGATGCTGGTTGGAAGACGATCGAGTCGGATGCAGTAGTGCGTGGCATATTGTCAGATTCTGAGGTGGTGCAGGCGGCATTGCGTGCGCACTGGGGAGAGGTAGTTTTTTTGTCGACAGGAGAGGTCGACCGGAAGGCTATTGCGGCGATTGTGTTTCGGGACGATGCTGAGTTGATCTGGTTGGAAACACTGCTTCATCCACTGGTGCGAGCTGAATGGTTAAATCAATTCGCAGCCGAACCTGATCATGATTGGTTGGTTGAGATCCCTTTGCTGTTTGAAAAAAGGCTTGAAACTGAGTTCGATTTGACTGTCTGTGTAATTAGTTCTCCTGATGTTGTTGAAGCTCGTATGGTTTGCAGAGGTTACACAGGAGCCGAAGTGGAGCAGCGCCGGTTACGGCAGATGCCGCTTCAAGAAAAAGCCCAACGTGCTGACCGTGTGATTTCTAATACCGGCAGTTTAGAATTTTTAAAACGACAAACCCATCGATTGATCGAAGAGATCCAAGCCTAGTGAGCAACTAGGAAATAGTCATATTGAATGTCGCGTCGCTCGATGCATGAGCACGCAACCAACTAATAATTTCCATGAGCGAAGAAGAAAATACAATTGTTCCAGGTGAGATCACCCCAGGTGAAATGCCGACTCCGGTCAAGAAGCGTGCGACGAAGAAGTCTGCAAAGAAGGCGACGAAAAAAACCGCCAAGAAGCGTGCCACGAAAAAAACTGTAGAGGGATCGGCGCAAGCTGAGATGTTTGAGCAGCCAAGTGCGCCGAAGGCTGAAGCGCCAGAGGCGTCGAAGAAATTTGTCTATTCGACAGATTCGGATGATGAGCCGTTTAAGGAAAAAGAAACCCCCGTGCCGAAGGAGACGAAACCAGCTGAAACGACTGAGGCGAATGACCAAGCACCTGCAGCAAATGCTCCTAAGGGGGGCAATGATGCACCTAGGGAAGGCAAACCTCATCAAGGCGGGCGTAAGGGAAAGCAGTATCCGAATCAACAGCAGGGCCGCAATCCTCGGAATAGTAAGTTTAACAAGAACCGTAACAATAAGAAGGGTAAAGGGCGTTGGCAGAATAAGAAGAAACGCACCCAAGAGGATGAGACCCCGATTGAATTAGGTGAATTGCAGGAGTTTGAGGCTCTTGAATCCGTGGAGACTATTCACGCTCTGGCTGCAGAGTTAACGGATAATAATGGTGCCGAAGCGCTTGATTTTAATCGAATCTACGATCTCCCGCTTCCGGAATTACGAGCTGAGGTGGAGGCTTTATCTCTTGAGGTCGCGCATGCGCCGAATCGTGATCAATTAATTAATGCCCTAGTTGCACATGTCGCCAAGTCTAAGGCGCCGATTGCCACGACTGGTATTCTTGAAACGCTAGAGGATGATCAAGGCGGTATTATCGTTTATCAGCGTGACAGTTATCGCATCAAAGCATTGAGCGCGTTCGTCCCGCAGGCTTTTATTGAGCATTATGGCTTACAGCGTGGGCATATTGTATATGCTCAGTTACATCCGCACCGTGAGAGCGAGTCCTGCCCGTTCGTGGTAAAAGTGCATGAAGTGATGGGGCAAGACCCAGAGACACTGAGTGAAATTGTGCCGTTTACGGAGCGTGTGCCTTATTATCCTTTAGATCGTATTCTAATGGAGGCGGATAGTGAGTCGAAATGGGATAACTTGTCGATGCGGGTGGTCGACTGCCTAACGCCGATTGGCTTCGGGCAGCGTGGGTTGATTGTGGCGCCGCCTCGTACTGGTAAGACTGTGCTTATGCAGGGCATGGCAAACTCGATTCAGCGCAATTATCCAGATGCTCACTTAATAATCCTACTGATTGATGAGCGTCCGGAGGAAGTGACCGATTTCCGCCGACAGGTCAGCGGAGAGGTTATCAGCTCTACTTTTGATGAGACAGCTGAGAGTCATGTGCACGCAGCCGAGATGGTTATTGAGAAGGCGCGGCGTATGGTTGAGGTCGGCAAAGATGTCGTTATTTTGCTCGATTCGATCACCCGATTAGCACGAGCCTATAATACGACGATGCCGAGTAGCGGTAAGATTCTTTCAGGTGGGGTTGAAGCGAATGCACTACAAAAGCCTAAACGTTTCTTTGGGTCGGCGCGTAATATTGAAGATGGTGGTAGTTTGACGATCATCGCGACCGCGCTGGTTGAGACAGGAAGTAAGATGGATGAAGTCATCTTTGAGGAGTTCAAGGGCACTGGCAATATGGAGCTCCATTTGGATCGTGGGCTTTCCGATAAGCGAATTTTCCCCGCATTGAGCATGGATAAGAGTGGCACACGTAAGGAAGAGTTGCTCTATCACCCCGATGAAATGTTGAAAATTTATTCATTGCGTAGAGCGATGAAAGGTCTACCGTCAATTGATGCTATGGAAATGCTCATACAGCGTATAAAGAAAACCAGCACAAATGCTGAGTTTTTAATGAGCGTATCTCGTTAGCTTATAATTCTTTTCACCCCGTTTAAATCCCCCTCAAATTTTATATCTGTGACTTCCGACGACGAATTTGTTCTTCAACTGTTAATTGACAGAGGAATCCTTGATTCTGAAACCATCACTGCGGCTCGCGACGCTCTTGCAGAGGGTGGCTCCGATGATAATGACGCTAATAGCACAATAATTGCTCAGCTGATTGCTGACCATAAGCTGACCCAGATGCAGGTTGCTGAAGTGTTAGCGGCAGAGTTTAATATGGATGTCGTTGCTTTACACGATGTCCGAGCTTCGGCACAAGCCTTAGATGTCGTGAACTTTGATCTAGCCAATCGCTATAAGGTCTTCCCGTTGGAGGTTGATGACAATGAAGTTGAGCTTGCGGTTCATGATCCTCTAGACATGGATACGATCGATAGCTTGAGCCATGTTTTGAAGCGCACGATTGTAAGCCGTGTTGCGCCACTGGAGGAAATCGAAAAAGCGATTCACCAATATTATGAAGGCGCTAAGGTCGAAAATGTCCACGAGATGTTCAGTCAAGACGATGGTGAGCCTTTGATGGACTTGCCGACTGGCGATGAGGCGGGCGTGAATGAAGAAGAAGCGCCGATCATACGGTATGTGCACATGGTGATTTCCGAAGCTCTGCGCCGTCGTGCGTCGGATATCCACATGGAGCCTTTGGAAAAGCGCTTTCGCGTGCGTTATCGTATTGATGGTGTCCTGCATGAGGTAGAAAATCCACCGAAGCGACTACAGCCATCGATTGTTTCCCGGATTAAATTGATGTCTAATGTGAGTATCGCGGAAAAACGTGTTCCACAGGACGGACGTATTAATATCACTGTTGGTCCTAAGGTTATTGATTTGCGTGTCTCCACTTTGCCGACCGCTTTTGGTGAGAGTATCGTTATGCGTATTCTCGACAAGGAAGGTTTGAACTTGGGTTTGCCGCAGTTGGGTTTCTTTAGTGACGATCAAGCCTCATTCGAGCGTGTGATTGCGATGCCTGACGGTATTTTTCTGGTTACCGGCCCGACAGGTTCTGGTAAATCCACCACTTTGTATTCAGCGCTGAATTGCATCAATCATCCCGACCGTAAGATCATTACCGTAGAAGACCCTGTGGAATATGAAATGGTTGGTATTAATCAAGTTCAGGTGCGACGTGAAGTCGGGATGACTTTCTCCGCAGCGTTGCGCTCAATGCTGCGTCAAGCTCCGAACATTATCATGGTCGGGGAAATTCGAGACAAAGAAACTGCTGAGATTGCGGTTAATGCGTCGCTGACAGGGCACATGGTGTTTAGCACCTTGCACACGAATGATGCCCCCAGTGCCGTCAGCCGTTTAATTGATATTGGCATTAAGCCGTTCCTTGTGTCTGCCTCGGTGCGTGCAGTTCTCGCACAGCGTTTGGTGCGCCGCACTTGTCCGAATTGTAAGGCTCCTGATACCCCGGATGAGCGGCACTTGAATTCCTTAGGCATTCGTGCTGATCAGACACTCGACGCGACATTTATGCGCGGCAAAGGGTGTGATAAATGTAATTCTACAGGCTTCCGTGGGCGTGTCGGAATCTTTGAGATCTTTAGTGTCAACGAAGAGCTTCAGACGATGATTTATGAAGAGGCTAGCTTAGTCTCACTTCGTAATAAGGCTCGTGAAATGGGTATGCGTAGCATGCGTGAAGATGGTATACGCAAAATTATTGCTGGCGTAACAACCGCAGAAGAAGTGCTACACGCGACTGTAGCTGATTCCGAGTAGTTGATCGCGACTCTAATCGTTAACGAAGTATTATTATGAGCTATGAAATGAATGACTTGTTGGAACTGATGGTAGATCAGGACGCCTCCGACTTGCACATTCAGGTCAAGCAATCTCCAACCCTCCGTATTAACGGCACAATGACAGCGGTAGAAGGCCCAAAGCTGACGGCCCAAGATGCGGAAGATCTGATGAAGGCGATTACTTCTTCGTCCAGTCAAGAGCAGTTGAAGACTTCGGGTGGAGCCGATTTTGGCTTTGCTTATATGGATCGTGCTCGTTTTCGCGTAAGTGTTTTTCGCGCCAAGGGTGTGTATGGAATGGTTTTGCGCCAGATCCCGAACGAAATGTTCACTCTGACGAAGATCGGCCTACCCGATAAAATCAAAGAATTAATTACGCGGCCACGCGGTTTAATATTGGTTGCTGGGCCAACAGGTTCTGGTAAGTCGACGACGCTCGCTGCCATGGTTAATTGGATTAACGAAAATCGAGATGGTCATATTATTACCATCGAAGATCCGATTGAGTATTATCACGAGCATAAGAATTGTTTGGTGACTCAGCGAGAAGTCGGTAACGATGTAGCATCATTTGCCTCAGCTATTCGAGGCGCTTTGCGCCAAGACCCTGATGTGATTCTTGTCGGTGAAATGCGTGATCTAGAAACGATTGAGGCGGCAGTCGGTGCTGCGGAAACGGGTCACTTGGTTTTTGCGACTCTTCATACTACAGGAGCCGCGCGCACTGTTGACCGAATTGTTGATGCCTTTCCTTCGGATATGAAGGATCAGATGCGCACACAATTGGCATCTTCGATCATTGCTGTTATTTCACAAGTCCTTTGCAAAAAGAACGGTGGCGGTCGAGTGGCCTCTTTTGAGATCATGGTGACTACGACATCGATCGCTCAACTTATCCGCGAAAATAAAACCTACCGTATTGCTTCCGATATACAGACCGGAGCCGTGCACGGTATGATTAGCTTAGATGCGCATCTACTTAGTTTGTATAATCGAGATATGATTAGTGCAGACGAAGCGCTGTCGAAATCTCAAACGCCGCTTACCATGAGAGAGAAACTACTCGAAAATGGTGCAAAGTTTTCTACATAATTCTCTCCCCATACTTTAACTTCTCGATTTAGGTAAATACTCCTCCCCCATGTTCGAAGATCATAACGATACCGTATACGAAATCATTAGCTCGGCAGCATTGCTCGATAAGGCACAGCTTGATGAGTTAAATGAATCGCATTTACACACAGGAAAATCATTGGCTGATGCGGTGGTTGATTCTGGAGTTGTAGAGCGCTCCGCAATTTTATCAGCAATTGCGGAGTATTTGGGCTACGACTTCTTGGATGAAGTGCCGGCTTCAATCCCAGAAGACGTCTACTCGACGATGAAGGCGAATGTCGCTCGCATGTATGCAGTTGTGCCTTACAAAGTCAGTGAGACATCGGTTTCCCTACTGGCTCAAGACCCATTCAATCCGAGCATCATCGATGACCTGACTTTTACACTTAATAAGGACATCACGATAGTCGTTTGTAATCCTGAGCAAGTAGATCGCTTGATTTTGTCTACATATGGTGAAGAGGACTCCTCTATTGACGATATTTTGGGGGATCTCGGTGATAGCTTTGGTGATATTGAGGAGGATTTATCTGATTCAGACCTTACGGACCTAGCGAATCAGACACCGATCATTCGTTTTGTTAATTTGGTGCTTCAGCAAGCGATTAAAGATAAGGCATCGGATATTCACTTTGAACCATTTGAAGATCAATTTCGTATCCGCTACCGTATCGATGGTGCGCTCTACGAGATGGCGCCGCCGCCCAAGAGCTTGGCTGTGCCGGTGACATCGCGTGTGAAAGTGCTGTCGAATATGAATATCTCCGAAACGCGTATCCCGCAAGACGGACGTATTAAGATGACGATTGCTGGTCGCCCTGTTGATTTACGTGTGTCCACTTTGCCAACTCAATTCGGTGAGTCTGTGGTGCTTCGTGTTTTGGACAAATCTGTGGTGAATCTCGACCTCGAGGCGCTCAGTCTGCCTGATGATATTTTGAACACAATTCGTGATCTGGTGGATCGCCCTAATGGTATTTTCATTGTGACTGGCCCCACTGGTTCCGGTAAAACGACGACGCTTTACAGTGCGTTACGAGAAGTAAACGATGTAGAAACTAAGATCCTGACTGCTGAAGACCCTGTGGAATATGAGATTGATGGTATCATGCAGGTTGCTGTGAATCACCAAGTCGGCTTGGACTTCTCACGAGCGCTTCGCGCCTTCCTTCGTCAAGATCCAGATAAGATCATGGTGGGTGAGATTCGTGATATTGAAACGGCGCAGATTGCGGTGCAGGCGTCGCTTACAGGTCACGTGGTTTTGAGCACTTTGCACACTAATGATGCCCCGGGCGCGGTGACACGTCTGATCGATATGGGACTCGAGCCTTTCCTTATTTCCGCCTCACTTGAAGCGATTCTTGCGCAACGTCTTGTTCGACGTATCTGCAAGTCATGCCGCACTTCCTATGAGCCTACACAAGAGATGATTGATATTCTTGAAGTCGATCCATTAGAGATCGCTGACAAGGATTTCTATTTTGGTGATGGTTGTCCTGAATGTAGTAATACTGGTTACCGAGGTCGTATCGGCTTATTTGAGATGATTAATATTACCGATGCGATTCGTGAAATGGTTAATAACCGAGCGCCAACACTTGCTCTTAAGCAAAAAGCACTCGAGCAAGGTATGAGAAGCTTGCGTGATGATGGTTTACGAGCCATTTTTGATGGTAACACAACAATTGAAGAAGTCCTTAAGTATACTTAACCCCCCCAGTAAAAAATACCTATGCCAAAATTTAAATATACGGCTATCGATCAAAGCGGTAAGCAAAAAACCGGCTCAATTGATGCTTCAGACAAAGACGACGCTAGCGCTAAGCTGAGCGGTATGGGTCTGATGCCAACGCAACTTGCTGAATCAGGAGCATCGGCTCCATCGGCGTCGTCCAAAAAAACGGCGAAGTCGAAAAAGAAGAAAGCAGGAGGATTTGGTAAAGTCATCAAATCAGAAGATCTGACAACTTTTACACGTCAATTGGCGACGCTCCTACAAGCGGGTTTGCCACTGTTACGTGCGATAGAGGTGATGATTCGCCAAGAACGTAACTTACGCTTCAAAGCAGTCCTCGAGCAGATCGCGGACCAAGTGAAGTCTGGTAATTCGTTTTCAGACGGTCTCGCACAGCATCCTAAAATCTTTGACCGCCTATTTGTGAATATGGTGCGCGCTGGTGAAGCTGGTGGTGTGCTTGATGTAGTGCTCTCTCGTCTTGCTGGTTTCATGGAAAAAGCCTTGAAAACCAAGAAGAAGGTCAAGTCGGCAATGGTCTATCCGATCGTCGTGGTTGGTGTCGCAGTTTCGATCGTGGCACTGCTCATGGTTGTCGTGGTGCCTAAGTTCCAAACGATTTTTGATGACATGCTCGAAGGTGCTGCATTGCCAGGCCCAACCCAGTTGGTTATCGGGATCAGTAACTTCATGCGTGATAACATCCTGATCACGATTATCCTTGTCGTGGCTGTATTCTTCGGGGCGAAATTTGCTTTAAAGACTGGCCCAGGTGCCAAGTTGTTTAATTGGTGTTCGCTTAACTTACCAAAGGTCGGTGATCTCGTCAGTAAGGTAAATATCGCCCGTATCACCCGCACATTTGGAACATTGCTATCCAGTGGAGTGCCGATTCTTCAATCACTTACGATCACTAAGGATATTACTAGTAACACCTTTTACACGAACGCCTTGACCCGTATTCATGACAGTGTTCGTGATGGTGAGTCATTGGCAGCTCCTATGGAGCGCGAATCTGTATTTCCAAATATGGTGACGAGTATGATTGATGTTGGTGAGGAAACTGGCCAGCTCGCAGAAATGTTGAACCGTGTTGCCGATAATTACGACGAAGACGTTGATAATGCGGTGGCAGGTATCACATCGATTATTGAGCCCGTGATGATCGTATTCCTTGCGGTGGTTGTTGGTTTCATCGTTATTGCGCTCTTCTTACCAATTGTCGAAATTATCAAGCAGCTTACTGGTTGAGTTCGCTTACCAAATGAATTTTCAAAAACCCGCAGCAAATGCTGCGGGTTTTTTTATTGCTCTAACCTATTCCCGAAAATTCCCGTTCTTTAGGAAGTGTAATACGTCCTGTATTACCGTTTGCTTTTTCATGATCATCGGGTGGGTGGCGTGAATCACTTTGTAATCCGTCATGCCTTCGACTTTTGCGCTTTCAGTCGAGACCTTGCCGTCGTCTTTTCCGTCAATCATCATTGAGTTGATCCAGTTGATGCTACGATCGCCTGTGATCACCCCCAATTCGAATTCGACTGGACCTAGTTGTGCAACAAATCCATCTGAGGAGGTGCCGAGTTGATCGCCTGCAGGCCCATTGACTTTTTGCACGGCAGAGTGATCTCCTATGCGATCGATGACTTCGCTGCCTTGATTTGGGGGGCTGAGCATAACAACGCGACCAATGTTTTCAATCGGATCTGACTTCTGTATCTGACGCACTAGAATGCCGCCCATTGAGTGTGTCACGAAATGGACTTTGGTTGAAGAGCTGGTTGCTACGATAATCTCCTTGCGCACATTGGCGGCGAGATGTTCGACTTTATGCTTACGTGATGGGTAGTTGAGGTTGAGCGTTGTGTAGCCGTCTGCCTTTAGGGCTGCTTCCATCTTAATCATTGATTTAGACGTGCGCGCCAAACCGTGTAGAAGAACGACTGTTTCGTTGCTGTAGGCGTGCTGGGAGAGTAGTGCCATTAGGATAAGAACGAGGGTTTTTCTCATGGTTGATTATAATTTAAAGTATTGATTTAGGAAGCGTTTGACGAGTTCTTCGCTGGGATCAGCTTCGCTCACGTCGAGTTTACCGCTAGACCGTAGGAGGCAGATGCCATGCAGTGTGGACCAAAGAATTTTGGCATTTTGACGGGCAACTTTATTGTTTTTGCTGATGGGAAGTATGACCTCTGTGACCTGGTCAAATACTAGGTGAATGGCAGTGCGGTAGTCCTCCGAGTCGTGCTGTATCGGAGTTGCAAAGAGTAATGTCCACAAGTGTGGCTCTCGTAGTTGAAATTCTAGGTAAGCTTGAGCAATCTTACTGAGTCGCTTCTTTGGTTTGGCGTGGTCTCGCAATATGCAGCGCAGTGTTTCGGCGAAGTTGATGAGGCTGGTGGTGTTGATGGCTGCCGTGAGTCCATCGATATTTTCGAAGAGATTGTAGAGGGTGCCGGGTGTATAGCCCATCAGTTTGGCGACATTTCGTGCGGATAAGGCGCTAGGCCCTCCTGCGACGACAATATCGCGTCCGCATTGGATCGCTAATTGGGTGAGCTCTTCTCGGGTGTGGTCTTTTCTGCGTGCCATAATGGATGAAGTTGAATGATTTATTGAACACTGTAAATTATAATATTGAACAATGTTTATTTTATGTTCAAAAGTGCTCTATTATGGAGCTACTCGCAATAATTCTAATAGTCGCTTTACTTGCAGCGTTGATTTTACCATGGGTCAATTTGCTGCGTTTAGGCGGGCATCGTAATGAACTTAGTCGGCTTCAGTCAGAGCTTCAGGAGCTGAAGGCCACTATCTCGCCAGCCAAAGAGAAGTCGCCCGCAGTGGTCAGTGCCCCTGCTGCGGTGACTAAAACGGAGAAGCCAAAGCAAGATTTAGCATCGCCCCCAATACCACAGATTGCGAAACTATCGCAGCCCGTGCGCTCCGAGCCTTTTGTTGCCGCTAATGCGACAATCCGTTCAGATGAATCGACACCAGTAAAAACAGAGACGGATAGAGTCCAGACTCTAGAAGAACCTCAAGATTGGTTCAGTAAGTTCGCGGTATGGGTTGGTGGGATCGCTCTATTGATGGCGGGTTTCTATATGGTGAAATACTCGATTGAGTCTGGCTGGCTCACGCCAGGAGTTCGTGTCGGGCTGACGACTATATTTGGTGTGCTACTTTGTATTTCTGGCTTGTGGATTGGTATCAAGACGCAACTCGCCGCAAATGAACGTATTGGACAAGCCTTGTCGGGTGCGGGCGTGGCTAGCCTCTACTTTGCATCCTATGCAGCAGTGCACTTGTATCATTTGTTAGGGAGCACGCAGGGGTTTGCTTGCATGGTCGTGGTCACACTTACGGCTGTGGCACTTTCGCTTAAAAACGGTGCTCCGATAGCATTGTTGGGCTTAATTGGCGGATTCTTGACGCCACTGTTAATGCAGACAGATGCTGCAGATACGGTGCTGCTATTTAGCTATTTGTTTGTGCTGTTCTGCGGTGCGCAGTTCTTGTGCTTGCGACGAGGGTGGTGGGGTATAATGCTAGCTTCGTTGATTGCAGTTTACCTGTGGTCAGTTTATGTGATCGGCATGAGTTTAGGGCAACCCGTTCAGTATCTCGAAGGGGCGATGTTCTTCGTGATTGGCATTTGTGTAGTCAATGCGATTTGGACGATGACGATGTCACAGGTGGAGTTAGGCAGAGAGGATCTATGGCTGGTGTCGATGATTCGAATACTTGCATGGGGCGGAGGGTTATTCCAGTCGTTAGCCTTGGTTTGGATCAGCGGTTTCTCTGGTGTGGATCTGGCGCTTTTTGCCTTGCTTAGTATCGGGGCTCTGAGTCTTGCCTTGATCAAGGAGGAGACATTCCAATGGGCGTCATGGTTTGCGCTGAGTGCCGTCGCCGTGGCGACGCTAGCATGCCCTGATCTGGTCGGTGTCAGGTGGTATGTCTGGCCAAGCTCAATGCTATTTCTATTCTTCTCGCTGGGGCATTGGCGTGCATTCTCGTCCACGAATGCGGTGCTTTGGAGGAGCCTGTCGCTTAGTGCTGCGTTGTTCTTGGCACCTCTGCTCTATGTAAATCGTTACTGGGTTGTCGAAGCCAGTGGTATGTTTGATGGTTTCTATTTAGTGGTTTCTGTCTGCGCTTCTATTTGCCTCCTGCTCGCTGCAGAGCATTTGTTGAGGCGCAAGGAGTCACTCGATACGGTTGGTGAGTATTCTGCATTTTCGATATTTCTCCTCGTATTTGGACTATGGACCTATGTGCCATCTGAATACTTAGCCCCTGCAATCTCAGGGCTTTGGATTGTGGGTTTAGTCTATTGGAAGGTGCGTGGTCTGGGTCGTGTGCATTTGATGCAGACGGTGCTAGGCATGGCGTGGTTGGCTATGATGGCACCCCTTGCGGTTGAGGCCATTGAGTATTTCTTACGTGAGCGTTTTGTTGATTGGAGTCATCAGGATGGGCTTGCGATCTGGTCGTGGTGGCAGGGATCTGCTGCGTTAGGGATTTCTGCGTATTGCCTACGAACTCAGTTGAGCCAGCAGCAACAGACTTTGCAGAAATGGTGCCTCGGTATTGTTGCGCTGTTTAGTGTGGTGGCGACTTATCAGCTGCTGGACCAATCGTATATGCCTGAAGCATGGCTTGAGGTGACGGTCGAAGGCGGTTTGACGGCTTTGCTGGTATTGCTTGCCGTAGGGCTAAGCCATGTCGCGACTCGTTATCGCAGAGGCATGGGGGGGAGTTATCTATTAATGGCTTTGGTAGGAATCCGTGTCGTGGTTTTACACCTCGGCGATACAGGAGCAGAGGGGGAGGGCTTTTTCCTTAATGCGCTCTTATTACAGTTTGGTATCCCTTTTCTAGGATCTTTCGGCATTGCGTGGATGTGCGGTAAAGCGGAGCAGGAGACCGCTCGGAAGACGTATCAAGTGATGGCGATGTGCCTAGGCTTTGTTTGGTGCTCGTTCTTGGTGCAGGACTACTTTGGAGCTCGCGACTTGATTCCGTCGAGCCCTACAAGTGCTCAAGTTTATGCATACTCCGCGGTGTGGTTGTTGTTAGCGGTTGCGTATCAGTCAATCGGCCTGTGGCGAAATCAGCGTGTGATTCATGGTGGTTCGCTGGTTCTGCTTTTACTCACAGTGGGTAAGGTGTTTTTGGTCGATGCATCCGAACTTGAGGGTATCTTTCGAGTTTTCTCCTTCCTCGGGCTCGGTGTGGCCTTGATCGGTATTGGTTTCTTCTACAATAAGGTGGTGTTTGCCCGACAACAGTCGGAATAATTTTCATATTATTGATACAGGAAATGGCATCATTCAAAGTTTGGCTTGAAGCGACGAGACCCAAGACACTTCCCGCAGCGGTGGCTCCCGTTTTGTTGGGCTCCTCGATGGCGTATGCAAATGGGGTTCTGCGATTGGATGCGGCATTTTTGTGTGCTGCCTTTGCACTGCTGATTCAGATCGGGACGAATTTTGCGAATGATTATCTTGATGGTATTCGTGGCACAGATACAGAGGCACGTCTCGGGCCACAGCGTGCGGTTGCCGCGGGCTTAATTGCTCCGACTCTTATGCGTGCGGCGACGATCGTGGTATTGACCGTCGGGTTTTGTGTTGGCTTGGCATTGGTGCCGTATGGTGGTTGGTGGCTCCTAGTTGTTGGGGTTGCGAGTGTGGCGTGTGCCTGGCTCTATACCGGAGGGCCGTATCCTTTAGCATACAATGGCCTGGGAGATGTCTTTGTCGTGCTGTTCTTCGGACTGATAGCGGTTGGCTGCACTTATTACGTGCAGTCGCTTACGATTCATTTAGATGTGCTGCTTCTGGGGCTCGGTTGCGGCTTACTCGTGAATAATATTTTGGTGGTGAATAATTATCGGGATATCGCGGAAGATGCACAGGCGAATAAACGCACCTTAGTCGTTTTACTAGGTAGGCGCTTTGCGCTTTTTCAATACCGGTTATCAGCGTGCCTTTCAGGCATCGTGGTGATCTGGTTGTTTTGCCGAGGCATGGGCTGGGGAGTGTTACTTGGTTTAATTCCCGTAACTTTAAGCGTTTGTTTGGCATTCAGGTTGCCAGATGCGAAGACGTCGTCTGATTTTTTGATAGCACTCAAAGGCTCTGCTCAGGTGGTCGCTCTTTACGGTCTGCTCGTGAGCATTGGCTTGGTGGTCTAGGCGATATGGGGCGCTTTGCAAGTAGCTGTCAATCGACGGGCCTGTCTAGATTGAAGCTCCTTACGGGGCTTAGTCGCATGGGCTCGGAGGCGATTGTTTAAAATATTCGACCAGTTTGTCGCTGACCATGCGTTGCTCTTCTAAAGTGAGTGCTTGGTATTTACGGCCGTCCGTCCAGCCGTAGCCCCATCGATACCAGTTGTAGAACCATGGGCTGCCTCCCATGCGCACGCCGTTGAACATTGCGTCTGCTAAGATGGGGTCGTCGGTTTTCGCCAGCACGCAGGCGCGGAGTTGTTCATCTGCTTCAAGCCGTTGTGCTTCGGTGCCGCCTTGCCAATAGGCGATGTCATGTTGCACGCAGCATTCGCACCAGTCTTTCGAGTCGATCAATGAGCGATCCGGGAAAAGCGAGCAACCGTCACTCGTGAAGTCTTTAAGGAGTGGTTCTTCCTCGCAGCCTGTGAATAGGCAGATGGGAAGGAGCCAGAGTATGCGTTTTAAAAGTGTGTGCACGTGGTAAAATGTTATCTGTAGCATGCAGCACCTTGTGTAGATTTCAAAGCTTAACTATAAACGCCATCAATGGATCTCGCGCTTGCGCTTGTTCGGTCGGCGCGCAATCTCTCGTTATGCAAGTGACGTTTTTTAGCACAAAGTCTTATGATGAGCGGTATTTCTTAGAGGAATGTGGCGAAGATAAGCACACTTTGATATTTCACGAGTTTCGATTGAACCCGGATTCGGCAAAGCTTGCGGCTGGTTCAGATGCGGTTTGTGCATTTGTGAATGACCAACTGGATCGGGCTACGATTCAAGTTCTGAGTGAGGTCGGTATTCGGGTGATTGCGATGCGTTGTGCGGGGTTTAATAACGTCGACTTAGAGGCAGCAGAGGCCTTTGGGCTAAAAGTGGTTCGCGTGCCTGCCTATTCTCCGCATGCGGTTGCTGAGCATACACTAGGGCTTTTACTTGCGTTGAATCGACGCCTGTATCGTTCGTATAACCGAGTGCGCGAGGGGAACTTTTCGCTACAAGGTCTTGTTGGTTTTGATATACACGGGCTGACTGTTGGTATCATTGGAACGGGCACTATTGGCGTGGAGGTGGTGCGCCTATTTAATGGCTTTGGCTGTAAAGTGCTTTGTTATGATGTGCAGCAAAACCCGCGAGCGGTGGAGCTCGGAGCGCAGTATGTGACTTTAGAGGCCTTGCTCTCACAGGCTGACATTGTTAGCTTGCACTGCCCACTGTTTCAATCGACCTATCACATGATTGATGCAGCGGCGATTGAGCAGATGAAGCATGGAGTGACGCTTCTCAATACGAGTCGTGGAGCGTTGATAGATACTTCAGCGGTCATTGAAGGGTTAAAGTCTGGGAAGATTGGTAATCTCGGAATCGATGTATATGAAGAAGAGGACAATCTATTTTTTGAAGATCAATCAGGTGAAGTGATGCAAGACGATGTTTTCGCGAGATTACTCACCTTTCCAAATGTAATGATCACAGGGCACCAGGCCTTCTTTACGAGCAATGCACTGATACAGATTGCCCGCACGACTTTACAGAATTTGACTGACGTCGAGCAAGACGGATGCTGTGTGAATGAAGTGAAGGTCCCCCAGTGAGCGCTCCAGATCTAGAGAAAATTGCGCTGAAGAATGTGCAGAGCTTGACGCTCTTTCGCATGTTTTTCTCAGCTCGATTTTATTACCCAGTCTATGCGTTGTTGTTTCTCGATTATGGGCTAACACTAGCTCAGTTCGGTATGCTGAATGCTTTGTGGGCACTGACAATTGTCCTATTGGAAGTGCCTTCTGGTGCATTGGCAGATACGCTCGGACGTCGTAACCTGTTGATTGCGGCAGGCATCTGTATGGTTCTGGAGATGGGGGTTTTACTCGCGGCGCCGATTGGGGGTGGCTATCTGTTGTTTGGACTCTTTGCACTTAATCGAATTCTCAGTGGTGCTGCAGAGGCTGCCGCCAGTGGTGCGGATGAAGCATTGGTTTACGACTCCATGAAAGCAGCTGGCATCGAGAGTCGCTGGGGGCATGTCCTTGAGCGCGTTCAGCGTGATACGTCTTTGGCATTCTTTTTTGCAATGATGATAGGCTCGGCATGCTATGATCCCGACATGGTGAATACCTTGCTTAACACATTCGGCGCTTCCATATGGGTGGAGCAATCGCAGTTGATAAAGGTCCCCATTCTGTTGACCTTTATTTCAGGGCTGGTCGTCTTGGTCATGGCTTTCAGGATGAAAGAGACTCCAGTAGAGAATGCGCTCACCATTCGAGAAACGCTGGCACAGTCCTGGAAGCAGTCACGTTCCGCGGCCAGATGGATATGGATGACCCCACTTCCGTTTGGGATCATTTTGGCTGCTATGGTTTTGGATAGTGCGGTTCGACAATTTCTAACCTTAGCGAGTGAGTATTGGAATGTGATACATCTGCCGATCGCCAGTTATGGACTGATTGGTTCGGGTATGGCTTTGATGGGTGTTTTTGTGCCGCGCTTAGCGCGCTACATGACCGAGCAGGGCACGCCATTGAAGAACTTCTTGTTGTTGGTTTCAGCGGTTTTTATCGGACTCTATGGCCTTGCCACTGCAATACCGTATTGGGGGATTGTGCCTGCAGTATTTTTATATGCATCTATCCAGATGACTGGTTTCTTTGTGAGTCGCTATCTTAATGAGGCTGCTCCCTCAGAGCAACGTGCGACTATTTTGAGTTTTCGTGGGTTATCGACCAATTTTGCCTACGGCATCGTTTCGATTATGTATTCCGGTTTAATTGTCGTTTTGAAAACAAAGCACGAAGCTGATTCTGAGCTCTACGGTCAGCAGTTACAGCAAGCCGTTTTTGTCGATTCGCTGAGCTGGTTGCCGCTCTATTTCTTGCTGTCAGTTGCCGCCGTCTTCTTGGTCCACCGTTTGCGCTTTCGCAGATCTGGCTAGTTTTCGCATGAATCAGACTTGAAGTATTGATGGAATGCGACTCTCTTCAGTTCTCCTTCAAAACAAATAATCTTACATACAATGGCCTCAGCTCCCGCCGATACGACACAAGATAAGAATTCTGAAAAGCTTCACGATCTAGAGGTTAAAGATGCACAACTCATTTTTAACTCGGTATGGGCGAGTTTAGAGCAAGGGGTTGGGGAAGAACAATTACGCTTCCCGAAAGAAATTTTCTGGTTAAACGGCGCGCCTGGTGCCGGTAAGGGAACCAATACGAACTTCATTATGCAGTATCGCGATCTGACAGCGCCGCCACTGGTTGTGAGTGAGTTGTTGAAAAGCCCTGAAGCGGAACGATTGAAAGATGCCGGTATGCTCGTTGGTGATCGTGAAGTGGTGGAGATCATGTTTCGTAAGCTGCTTGAGCCAGTTTATAAGTCAGGGGCTGTCGTCGATGGCTTCCCTCGCACAAAGGTGCAGGTAGAGTGTGTGAAATTACTTTTCACCAAGCTGGTCGAGTTGCGGAACAAGTATCGAGACACATTGTTTTCGGAATATTTCAAAAAACCGCATTTCCATATCGTCGTTCTATTTGTTGACGAAAAAGAGAGTGTCCGTCGTCAGTTGTATCGCGGCGAACAGGCGAAGGCACACAATGCAGAAGTGCGCGAATCTGGCGTCGGCGAACTCGTCGAGTTGAGAGCTACAGACCTCGATCCAGATGCCGCACTGAATCGCTATCGAACATTTAAGGAAAAGACCTACGATGCGTTGAAGGAGCTACGTGAAATTTTCTTTTATCATTTCATTAACGCCCATGCGAGTATTGAAGAAGTGCGCGCGCGTATCGACGAAGAGTTGCGCTATCAGGGCTCTCTGGAGCTCGACGAGGCCACATACGATCGCTTGTCACGTATTCCTGTGGCGAGCTCGCTTTCGAAGCACGCTCGTCAAGATTTAGTCGATCGTTTGGATTCCTATGAGCGCCGGCACGGGGAGCTCTTTGCTCAAGTCGTTGATTTAATCCAGTCTGATTTCCTACCGATCATCGAACGTCATGCTATATCTGGAAGTGCAGTTGTGAATACGGAAAGCGCGATTCTTCACGATCCTGAAGCGCTCACAATGTTGATTGATATTTTCTCTGAGCGTGGTTATCACGCGATTATTGATATCAACCGCGAGGAAATCCCTGAGTCGATTGACCCGAAGACCTTTAAGATCAAAACGCGTATTAAGCGTATCCATCGGGTTCGCGTTCAATTTAAGGGTTCGGAAATTCGCCGTGGCCGCTAATTCAGCGTAGCGAAGAAAACGTAAAACGATGTTTTCTTGCTTTCATCGCTAGACCTTGGGCTCCTGTTTCATTTGTATGGAAGAATGAAAACGGATACCGTGGACTACCATTTTAAACTCGCTAACCGAGAGGTGCGATTTGAAGTGGAGACGCAACCTCGCGAACTCAATGATGCTGGCACGCATCCAAAGTGGGCGCGTCTAGGATTTAATCAATGCAGTTGCTGCCCATTGAAAGAGAGTGATTGTGAGTATTGCCCGGTCGCGATTCGTATCAATGAAGTGATGGAAGCATTTGCTGATAATCAATCAATTGAACGCGTCGAAGTGACCGTGCACACCACCGAGCGTAGCTATTTTGAAGAGTGCGATCTTCAGGTGGGGATCAATTCATTGCTGGGCCTACTGATGGCGACCAGTGGGTGTCCTGTCTTGAAAGAACTCGGGTCGATGGCTAGCTTTCATATACCTTTTTGCTCTACCAGAGAGACCTTGCAGCGCACCGTCGGCTCTTATTTGATCAAGCAATATTTTAAGCAGCTAGATGGTGGGGTTCCTGATTGGGAGCTTGTTCACCTAAAAGAGCTGTATGATACATAGGAGGGCTTGAATCAGGACTTCTCTAGGCGTGTGCAAGCATCAGCCAGTAGTGACGCCGTTTCCAATGCGGTGATTATGTTTTTTGCAACTTCCGTAGTCGTTGCTTCTTCATTGGAGCAACAACTTAAAAAACATCAAAGCTATCTAACTAACTCGCTTGATTAGTCTCTTCTTCTGGCCCGCTTGTATCTGCTGGCGTAAAGAAGAAGCTCACAATAATGTAGAGAAAGACACCGACCACGATCCCGCAATCGGCGATATTGAATGCTGGGTAGCGACCACCAGGTAATATATATGGGATGGAAAACGGGAGGTGGAAGTCGAGGAAGTCGATTACATGCCCGTGTATGAGGCGATCAATCATATTGCCGAGCACGCCACCTGCGAGTAAGCCAAAAGCGATCTGCATAGGCTTTCTATGGAGCTCTAAGCTGTGTCTCAACTTGTAGATTGCGAACAATGCAACCACGGCAATCGCTGCGAGCACGCCACCGTAACCGGCAAACATACCCCATGCAGCGCCTTCATTGCCGATGTGCACAATGTAGAAAAACCCTTCTATCACCTCGATTGAATCGGGGTAGAAGTAACTGTCTAGTGGCAACTCAGGATGGTTAAATATCCAGGTCTTCGTGATCTGATCGAGGACGAAAACAACCGCTGCTATGATGAACAGGCGTTTATATGAGGTGCTGGGTTGCTTAGGTCCCATTCAATTATTCGTCGTCGTCATCCGTCGTGATTTTTGGCGCGTCTGTGCCGTCGCCGAAGATACCTCCAGTATCACGATTGACTTTACGGCGCTTGTTTTTCTCGTATTCAGCCTGACCTTCGACTGAGAAACGAGCAAATGGAACGGCTTCTAAGCGTGCTTTAGGGATCGCCTTACCAGTCACTTCACATACGCCGTAGCTGCCATCTTTAATGCGTGTGATTGCTTCTTCGATTTCGTTGAGTGCGTCTTGCTCGCTGGACACCAGGCTCAGTGCGAAGTCTCGGTCAAATGTGTCAGATGCAGCATCTGCTTGGTGATTGCCGTAACCTGAGACGTCTGAGTCCTCTCGAGCGGAGTGCTTGAGCGTATCAGATGTGTGTAGGTCGAGTTCGTCGCGAACATGATCACGTAAATCAGTGAGCAGTTTGTAGAACTTCTTCCATTTCTTGGGCACATCGGCTTCTTCGAGTGTGCTGGATGCTTTCTTTTCGGCAGGATTGAAACCTAAAATATCTGCTAGCGACGCGGCACCAAGCACGCGTTTTTTAACTGGCTTGTCCTCGACTTCGACCACGCGTTTTTTCACGACGGCGACTTTCTTTGTGGCTGCTTTTTCAGTCTTTGCTGGCTTTTCTTTCTTCTTCGATGCCATTAGCGCTTCCACGTCATCGAGTGAGAATACGATCGGTGTCGCTTTCTTGTCATCGCTTGCTGCAGCTACATCAGTGCGCGCAACGACAGCTTCTGTTGCCTTTGTTACGATTTTCGTGGCTGGTGCCTTTACTTTTTTGACGACTTTCTTCTTCGTCGCGCTTACTTTTTTAGCGGCTTTCTTAGCAGGAGTCTTCGCCTTGGCTGTTTTTTTTGCTACAGTTTTTTTCACGATTTTCTTTACCGCTTTTTTAGTAGTTTTTTTCTTTGCAGTCATTTGATTGAGAAAAGGTTGGGAGATTATTAAGTAGAATGAATTCTAAAGTTGCTTGAGTGCTTCCGCGCAGCGAGGTGAGACGGGGCCCCACTTCTCTGTGTCCACAAGTGCTTCCACCCAGCGCCAGCTACGCGGGCAGCGGACACCGTCGGCGTGGTCGACTTCGATTGAGAGTTCGGATGCATCAGTGGATTCTGTGACAGTGACCTGCGAAAGAATGAAGAGTTCCGGTAGCTCGGCTTCGTATTTCTTAAGTAAGGCGATGGTCGGATCACTAGCAGGGCCTGAGATCATCGCTTTCGCGTCGAGGCTTTGTCCGATGGTCTTCTTCTGTCGTAGGTCCTCGAGACGGTCATTGAGATGCTCGGAAAGGAAAGTGCGAAGGGTTTTGATCTCGTTGGCGACTTCGTGGTTGTCCCACGCTTGGTCAACATAGGGCCAGTCTTCGAGGCTAACGGGCTTATCACAGAAGTCACTGTCGGTCTTGGCAAAGCACCACGCTTCATCTGCAGTGTGTGGGATGAGTGGGGCGATTAGACGTGTGAATACGCTAAAGATAATCGAGATTACTGTCTGCGAGGAACGACGGTTCGGGTCGTTCGGAGCCGCCGTGTAGAGGCGATCCTTTAAAATGTCGTGGTAAGTCGAAGACAATGTATTGGAGACGAACGGATCGATGAACTCCTTGAAGGCTCGGTGGAATTCGTAGGCTTCATACGCTTCGGTCACATTACGCACCAGTTGTGCGAGTTCGTGGAGTGCCCACTTGTCGACAGGGTGCAGGTCTTCAATGGCAATCGCATCGGTTGCTGGGTTGAAATCGTAGAGACTGCCGACTTGATAGCGCAAAGTGTTGCGCCAGTTACGGTAGTTGTTCGCCACATTCTTCACAATCTTATCGGAAACAGGCACATCATTACGATAGTCCTGCGAGCAGATCCACAGGCGCACGATATCTGCACCATACATTTTGATCCATTCAGGGAGCGGACGAGCCGCGCCATCGCTCTTGGACAGCTTGGTGCCGTCTTCTTTCACGATGAAACCGTGAGTAAGGAGATTTTTATACGGAGCTGCCTTGTCGGCGATCACAGAGGTCCAGAGTGAGCTTTGGAACCAGCCGCGGTGTTGGTCGCTACCTTCGAGGTAGAGGTCTGCGGGCCACTGTAGGTTCGGGCGTTTCTGGAGCACTGCGCGGTGGCTGCTGCCAGAGTCGATCCAGACGTCGAGTGTATCGGTTCCGCACTTGAGTTGTTCAGGCGCAGGCCAATCTTCTGGGAGGGCGATACCTTCGAGGAGCTCGGCTGCAGATTGCTTGAACCAGATATTGGTGCCATCTTTGGCGACTTTCTTGGAAATCGCGCGGATCACCTCGGCATCGATAAAGGCTTCACCGTCTTCGTTGTAAAATGCTGGAATCGGCACACCCCATGTGCGCTGGCGGCTGATGCACCAGTCCGGGCGATTTTCGACAGCGGCACGGATGCGGTTCTTGCCCCAAGATGGGATGAAGTTTACGTCTTCGATGGCTTTGAGTGCGAGTTGGCGGTCGCCTTTTTCGTCGAGGGCGATGAACCATTGGTCCATTGCGCGGAAAACTACCGGTGTTTTCGAACGCCAGCAATGTGGGTAGCTGTGTTCGATCTTCTTCTTGCCGATGAGCGAACCGTTTTGGGCGGTGATGCGTAGCACGGCTAGGTTGGCAGGCGAGGGCTTATTACCTTCGTCCAATACGGAAAGTCCTACGAGGTCGGCAGGGATCTGTCCGTCGTCGACATAGCAACCATTGTCATCCAATGGGCAGTAAACTTCGAGGCCGTTGTTGATACCGGTGATGTAGTCATCCAGACCGTGTCCGGGAGCGGTATGCACACAGCCAGTGCCGCTTTCGGTGGTCACGTAGTCCGCCAAGAGGATCGGGCTGGCGCGGTCGATAAACGGGTGGCGTGCTTCGAGGCCTTCAAGTTGTGCGCCAAGGAATGTTTCGATGGTTTCGACGCCTTCGAGTGAGCATTCATTGGTGACGGATTCGAGCAGCGCACTCGCCACGACGAGTGTGCCGTGGTTGCTCTTGATTGCTGAGTATTCGATCTTCGGGTGAACGGATACCGCGAGATTGGCTGGTAGTGTCCACGGAGTGGTGGTCCAGATCAGGATTGATGCGTCGTCCTCAAGCTGAAGCTTTTCGCGGGCTTCAGCGGAAAGTGGGAGTTTCACGTAAACCGAGATGCTCTTGTGGTCGCGATACTCGATTTCGGCCTCTGCAAGAGCAGTGGCGCATGGAATCGACCAGTAAACCGGTTTTTTGGAGCGATAAACGAGGCCTTGCTCAACAAAACTTGCAAACGTTTCGAGCTCAGTGGCTTCGTATTCCGGGTGGATCGTCCAGTATTCGTTCGCCCAATCGGCAAGCACACCGAGGCGTTGGAATTGTCCGGTTTGGCTCTTGCGATACTTATCGGCAAACTTAGCGCAGGCTTCACGCACCTCAAGTGGTGTGTAATCCGTGCGGCCAGTGTCCTGTAGTTCGCGGGACACTTTGTGCTCAATCGGTAGGCCATGGCTATCCCAGCCAGGGATGTAGGGTGCGTTGTAGCCTTGCATCCACTTGAAGCGTAAGATAGTGTCCTTTAAGGTCTTATTCAGGGCATGGCCGAGGTGGAGGTCGCCGTTGGTGAACGGAGGTCCGTCGTGCAAAATGAAGCTTGGGCCATCTGCGTTCTTCGCTTGGATTTGCTCGTAGAGACCTAGGTTTTTCCAGTGGTCAATGCGTGCTGGCTCGCGCTCCACCATGTTGCCCCGCATTGGGAAATTCGTTTGTGGAAGATTGAGCGTATTTTTGAGATCTGTAGCCATTTTTAAGCCGAAGAACGGGTGAAAAGCGGCGCAGTGTGCTTTATTGGCTTTCCAAGTCAAGCACTCAGAATTTTCTCGCAGATCTTCCTATTTACCCCTTCTTAGCTGTGGTTGGTTTTTGCTGCGCTCGGCATCCCCAATATTCGTATATGACACTCGCGTTAATCAGTTTACCGTTTCCAGACTTATCCCTTTGGCTGCTTGTTTTGCTGATGGTGGTGGGCTTTGCGGCGCTCTCCTTCGGGGGCGATTGGCTCACTGCAGGCGCGGCGACCGTTTCGGTGAAGTTTAACATTAATCCTGTCGTGGTAGGTCTAACTATTGTCTCGATAGCGACTTCAATGCCCGAGATGATGACTTCCTTGATCGCTGCTAAAGAGACGCCTGGGCTCGCGTTGGGTAATATTCTAGGCAGTAATGTGGCAAATATTGGCCTCATTCTTGGTGTGACTGCGCTCATCGCCCCGTTAGCGGTGCAGTCGCGTTTGATTCGGCGTGAAGTGCCGATCCTGATTGGGGTGACGCTTATGTTCACTTTGATGGCGCTAGGCGGCTACTCGCGGGTGGAGGGTATCATCATGCTGTCGCTCACCGCATTGTATCTATTCTATGTGGTGCGCAGCGCTAAGAATGAAAAGGACCCCTTGGAAGAGGAGCTCGCCGAGGAGGTCGAATCTGCCTCCAAGCACTCTACGCCATTCGGAATTGGTTTGGTTATACTTGGTGGTCTTTTTCTCGCACTCGGAGCAGACGTTTTGGTCGGCACCAGTGTTGAAGTCGCCGGGCGTATGGGTGTGAGTGATACCTTGATTGGCCTGACCATTGTGGCGCTGGGCACTAGTTTGCCAGAGCTTGCCGCTTCGGTGGCTGCCGCACGCTTAGGGCATACGGATATCTGTGCAGGTAATATCGTCGGCTCGAATCTGTTTAATATTCTTTTAATTGGCGGGGGCGTGGCGACGATGATTCCGATTCCTGTAGACCCAGCTTTGTTGAAATTCGAATTCCCTGCGGTATTGGCTCTGACAGTGCTACTACTTTGGTTCTTTAAGTCTGGTCATACTGTATCGCGACGAGAAGGTGTGACCTTGATTTTCTTGTATGTCGGCATTCTCTCGGTGTCTGCGCTCTCGCAGTTGGGCTATCTCTTTTAATTTCTAATTCTAAATACCTAATTTCTAAATTCATACCTTATGTCTGAAAAACAAAAGCCTGTCGTCCTCATCATCCGTGATGGTTGGGGAGAAAATCATGATGCGTCCTACGATGCTTACAACGCCGTCAAGTTGGCGAATACTCCGGTCGCGGACAAGTTGACTGCCGAGTATCCACGCACCGAGATCGCAGCCTGCGGTCTCGCAGTTGGCCTTCCAGAAGGCATCATGGGCAACTCAGAAGTGGGGCACCAGAACATCGGCGCGGGTCGTGTGGTTGACCAAGAAATCGTCCGTATCAATAAGGGCATCGAAACCGGCTCCGTTAAAGATAGCCCTACGCTGAATGCCGCTTTCGATAACGTGAAGGGTAAGGGCAAAGCACTCCATTTCATGGGTCTCGTTTCCGACGCAGGTGTCCACTCCATGCTAGAGCACCTCTACGGCCTCCTCGCGATTGCCAAGGAGCAGGGCGTTGAGCAAGTTTACGTGCACGCATTCACCGATGGTCGCGATACCGGACCGTTCTCCGGTAAGGGCTTCATTGAACAAGCCGAAGCCAAGATGGCTGAAATCGGTATCGGCAAAATCGCATCCGTAGCCGGTCGCTACTGGGCAATGGACCGCGATAATCGCTGGGATCGTGTGCAACGCGCTTACGACTGCCTCACTGGTCGCAACATCGAGAAGTCTTACGGTAGCGCCGTCGAAGCGATCCAAGCGCAATACGACGCGCCGGAAACCGAAGGCACCAAGGGTGACGAGTTTTGCCCACCGTCCGTAATCGTCGGCGAAGATGGCAATCCGATTGGCACCATTGCGAGCGGTGACTCCGTCATTTTCTTCAACTTCCGTGGTGACCGTCCTCGTGAATTGACTCGCGCCTTCATTCAGGACGATTTCGACGGTTTTGATCGCGGCGAAAAGCTCGATCTCTACTTCGCAACTTTGAGCGAATATCAGAAGGGTCTCTGTGATAACATCATCTTCTTCAAACCCGAAAAGATGGATGATATCCTCGGCGGCTATATTGCGGACAAGGGCATCGGCCAATTCCGTTGCGCGGAAACTGAGAAGTTCCCACACGTCACTTTCTTTTTCAATGATTACCGCGAAGAGCCGTTCCCAGGTGAAGACCGCGAGTTGGTGCCAAGCCGCAAAGACTGCGCGACTTATGACGAAAAGCCCGAGATGTCCGCCTACGGTATCCGCGACGCATCCGTCGAAGCGATCAAGTCCGGCAAGTATGGTCTCATCGTGATCAACTTCGCCAATCCCGACATGGTCGGTCACACCGGTGTGGTTGAAGCCTGCATCAAAGCCTGCGAAGTCGTCGACGGTTGCGTCGGCGATCTTTTGGAAGCCATCGACGAAGTCGGCGGCAGCGCAGTCATTACAGCCGACCACGGTAACTCCGATCAGCTATGGAACAACGCGACCAACGGCCCACACACCGCGCACACCTTGAACCCGGTGGAAGTCGTCGTTTACAGCCAAGAGTATAAAGGCGCACAACTCATTGAGTCCGGTTGCCTCGGCGACATCGCACCAACCATCTTGAAGCTCATGGGCCTAGAGCAACCCACTTCGATGACTGGTAACTGCTTGATTAAGTAATTAGTAAACAGAGTTTACCTTAAACAAAATCCCCGCAATGGAAGTTGCGGGGATTTTTCGTGGTAGCGGCGCGGGTCCCTGCGCGCCATTGCGGTGTTGTCGGGTTTGGGCTTTAGTTTGTCTATTCTGGCTCGGGCTATCCTGACCTGTGGTGCGCTGGGACGCGCGCCGCTACCTTTCACCCACAAAAAAAGCCCGACGGTTTCCCGTCGGGCTTTTGTTAAACTGTATCTAAGACGACTTAGAGTGTGCCCGCGTAGATCGCGTTTTCGCCAAGCTCTTCTTCGATGCGAAGGAGTTGGTTGTATTTTGCGATACGGTCGGAGCGGCTCATGGAACCGGTCTTGATTTGGCCAGCGTTGGTCGCGACTGCGATGTCAGCGATCGTAGTGTCCTCTGTTTCACCGGAGCGGTGAGAGATCACAGAGTTGTAGCCGTTTACCTTACCGAGCTCGATAGCTTCGAGTGTTTCAGTGAGTGTGCCGATTTGGTTCACCTTAACGAGGATCGAGTTGGCAACGCCAAGATCGATACCCTTCTGGAGGAACTTCACGTTGGTTACGAAAAGATCGTCACCAACGAGTTGAACCTTGTCGCCGATTGCGTCGGTGAGGGCCTTCCAGCCATCCCAGTCGTTTTCGTCGCAACCGTCTTCGATGGAATCGATTGGGTATTTTTCAGTGAGTTCCTTGAGGTAAGCAGCTTGCTCTTCAGAAGAACGCTTCGCACCGCCTTCGCCTTCGAACTTAGCGTAATCGTAAACACCGTCGCTGAAGAACTCAGAAGACGCACAGTCGAGTGCGAATGTGATGTCTTTACCAACTGTGTAACCGGCTGCTTCAACTGCTTTGCTCAATGTGTCGAGTGCATCTTCAGTGCCGTCGAACTTAGGAGCGAAACCACCTTCGTCACCCACAGCTGTGCTGAGGCCACGGTCGTGGAGCACCTTCTTGAGGCTGTGGAAACACTCGGCGCCCATGCGGATCGCTTCGCTGAAGGTTGCTGCGCCTACCGGGCGGATCATGAACTCTTGGAACGCGATAGGCGCGTCGGAGTGTGAACCACCGTTGATGACGTTCATCATTGGCACTGGAAGCACCTTAGCGTTGGGTCCGCCGAGGTATTTGTAAAGTGGAAGTCCGAGTGCATCGGCAGCACCGCGTGCCACTGCTAGGGAAACACCGAGCATTGCATTCGCTCCGAGCTTGCCTTTGTTAGGCGTGCCGTCGAGCTCAAGCATGATCTTGTCGATCGTGATCTGGTCGCAAGCGTCGTGACCGATCAACTCAGGAGCGATCACGTTGTCGACGTTGTCGACAGCCTTGAGAACACCTTTTCCAAGGTAGCGGCCTTTGTCGCCGTCACGAAGCTCAACAGCTTCGTGCTCACCAGTGGAAGCGCCAGATGGAACTGCAGAGCGGCCGATGATTCCGGAGTCGAGTTCAACGTCGACTTCGATGGTTGGGTTGCCGCGAGAATCGATGATTTCGCGAGCGCGGATGTCTGTTATGATAGTGCTCATAGTAAAAGCGTTTTATTTTCGGTTTGAGATGATGCCTTGCCTCCGCGCTGATAAGTCCGCGCGGATTTTGGACAAAGCAGGCTACGTTGTGCAGGCTGTGTCGCTGCTGTCAATGATTCGTCGCAGAGTCCGTGGCTTGAGCCTGAGTCATAAAAAAGAAGCACAGGTGTGATTACCTGTGCTTCTTATGAGGTAGTGGTCAACTGCGGCTACTTCTGTTGTTCGTATACGGCGAGGCGTTGTTGCCAAGGGCCTGCCATGGACATCTCATTGATTTGAGCAACTAGGCTGTCAAATACTTCGGATTTTCCGGCTACATCGGCGTCAATCGCTAGGTGGTAGGCGGCTTCTGCTCGAGCGGATTCGGGTAGACTGCTGTTCGCGATCATTGCATTGAGCATTTGAAGTGCTGCGTCTTCGTTGCCCGCGTTGTAGCTTGCAAATGCTTGCCCGAGAGCGGCACGTCCTGCGAGGATATTGTCGACTAGGGCGTCCTTGGCAATGGTGTAGAGATCAACCGCGGTGGTGTAGTCTTCAGCTGCGTAAGCTTCGTCGGCTGCAGTGAGGGCTGCGAGGCCGCCGAGGGCTTTGCCTGGATTTGCTTTAGCGAACTCGGCGAGTGTGCCAGCAGTGGTCGCTTCAGCGTAGTCTGCCTGGAGTTGTTGCTCTGCATGTGCTTTATACATGCGCATGCCGTTGAAGCCGATAATAAGTAGTGCTAGGACAGTGACGCAGGCGGAAATGAACCCTTTGTTTTCCATCCAATACATGCTGATACGATCTTCGATCGAGATCTCGACGGAGTCTTCAAGGTCGATGAGGTTCCGCTCGTCGATTTGTGCATCGTCGGGAAGGGTTGGATTGTGGCGTTTGTTCTTACTTGGGCGGTTCATGGAATTAAATGGATAATGAGAAATGGGTAATGGCTAATTGAGTGGTGCCTAAAGTGGGCGTAGTAATTAATTAGCTGTAAGCGATTATCAATTACAAATTGCGGCGTAGCGCTTTAGTCGAAAACGACGGTCTTGTTGTTGTAAACTAATATGCGGTTGTCGAGATGTAAGCGGATTGCTTGAGCAAAGACTGATTTTTCGAGGTCTTTACCTTTGCGGACCAGATCAGGCACTGAGTTACGGTGATTGATTCGTGTGACGTCTTGGTAGATGATCGGTCCTTCGTCAAGATCGGCAGTGGCGTAGTGCGCCGTAGCGCCGATTAGTTTGACGCCTCGAGTATGAGCTTGGTGATAGGGCTTACCTCCTGCAAAGGCTGGAAGGAAAGAGTGGTGAATATTAATCACTGGGCAGCCCGCATTCGTTAGAAAGTCTTCGGAGAGCACTTGCATGTAGCGCGCCATGACCACCAGCTTCGCATCATATTTATGCACGATCTCGAGTTGTTTCGCCTCAGCTTGCGCCTTCGTCGCAGCGCTTACTGGAATGTTATAAAAGGGAATGTCGTAGCGCTTTGCTTCTTTCTCAAGTGCCTCGTGGTTTGAAATGATGCAGGCGAGTTCGCCAGCCATTTCGCCCGCACGAAATCGGAGGATTGTGTCGTGAAAACAATGGTCGATCTTCGAGACAAAAAGGGCGACTTTCGGGCGGTCTTCGGATTGCGCTACCGTGACCTTCATCCCCAGTTCCTCGGATGCGAATTTTTCGAAGGCTGCCGCCTCCTCGTCAATGTGCCCAGATGGCGTCCATTCGACGCGCTGGAAAAAGATGTTCGCTTCGAGGTCTTTATGTTGATCTGCGTGATGAATATTACTGCCTCTTAAGAAGATCCAACTAGACACACGCGATACCAGACCCGGTTGATCGGGACCATGGAGGAGGGCAATGATGGTTGGAGCTTTCATACGAAAAACGACAGAAGCTAGTAATCAGCGGTTTTGCTGCAACCCCTAAAAAGCGAGCCAGGGGTTTTGCTGAGACATTCTGATCGAGCGCGCGCTAGTCAGTTTCTGGGCCTTCGCTAGCTGTCAGTGTGACTCGAATGGCTTCCAGCAAATCTTTCCGAAGAAAAGGCTTGGCGAGGAAGAAGCCCTCTTCCGTTTTCGAGAGTTGACCGATACCACAGCGGGCGCTTGCCATTGCGGAAATGTGTAGGATCGGTATGTGTTTGGTTTTCGCATTTGCCTTAATTGCGTGAGCGACGGCATGACCGTCCATCTCGGGCATAACGATATCCAGAAGGATAATATGAGGCATAAACTCGAGGGCTTTCTGAGCAGCATGTGTGCTGTCGCGCTCGATGCAGGTGATAAAGCCACCTTCAGAAACCAGATGTCTCTCAATTATTTTTGTGAGTAACTCTTCGTCATCGACGACTAGAACTCTAATCTCCGTGCTTTCAGGCTCCATAGGGTTTAGACCCTACTTATAGCAGGTATTAACCTTATAATGGCTCTATGCTCCGCAGATAACAATACTTAAATGCAGGTCTGATTCATGTCACGAAAACGGGCGCAATCGGGCATATCCCTGCATTTTAGGGGCGTATGCATAGCTGTCTCGACTAGGTGAAGAGTGGCTTGGCTGCCACTTTCACGAGAGGGCTCGGCTCTTTAGCGAGGGTTTGCCTCTTGGCTGTAGCTTTGGATCGAACGCACTTCGTAGCCTTTCTCACGGATCGCTTTGATGCCGTCAACAGCAGCAGAAGCTGCGGAGATGGTGGTCATAATGCAGATGTTGTGCTTCACCGCTTCGGTGCGAATCTCGTTTTCATTTTGGCGAGGGACGGTGCCTTGTGGTGTATTGATAATCAGCGCAACTTTGTTGTTCTTAATCAAATCGATTACATTTGGGCGACCTTCACTGAGGCGACATACATTCTTTACCTCGATGCCATTAGCTTTAAAGAGTTTTCCAGTGCCAGCAGTCGCGAGGATGCCGAAGCCAAGTTCGCTGAGACCGCGCGCGATTTCGACCGCACGTTCTTTATCGTAGTCTTTCACGCTGATAAAGACATCGCCCGAGTCGGGCAGAGCCGGTTTGGCAGCCATTTGAGATTTCGCAAAGGCAACCCCAAGGTCCTTATCAAGTCCCATGACTTCGCCAGTTGAGCGCATTTCAGGGCTCAGCATGATCGGAGCGCCGGGGAAACGATTGAATGGGAAGACCGATTCTTTCACAGCCCAGTAAGGCGGAATGATTTCCTTCGTGAAGCCGAGATCTTTAAGTTTTTCACCTGCCATAATACGGGAGGCAAGCTTCGCGAGTGGCACCCCGATCGCCTTGGAGACGAATGGCACTGTGCGGGAAGCGCGCGGGTTGACTTCAATGATGTAAAGCTCGTCGTCTTTGATGGCGTATTGCACGTTCATCAAGCCGACCACTTCGAGTTCTTTCGCTAGCGCGTAGCTGGCTTGGCGAACTTTCTCTAGCATTTCATCGGAGAGTGTGTGCGGTGGCATGACCATTGCCGCATCTCCAGAGTGCACACCTGCAAATTCAACGTGTTGCAGCATGCCGCCGATCACAGTGGTTTCGCCATCGGAGATGCAGTCCACATCGAGCTCGTAGGCGTCTTCGAGGAATTTATCGAGTAGCACGGGTGTGCCCGGTGCGACATCAAATACTTCGCGCACGATTTTTTTCATTTCGTCCATGTCGTAGACGATGAACATACCGCGACCGCCGAGCACGAAGGATGGGCGTAACAAAATCGGAAAGCCGATTTCACCAGCCAGTTCGTAGGCTTGCTCTAGGGAGTTTGCGATACGGTTATCTGGCTGCTTAAGGCCTACTCGGTCGAGAATGTCGCGGAAGAGATTGCGGTCTTCGGCGGCATCGATCATCGAAGGTGAGGTGCCGATAATATTGACGCCGTGTGCTTCGAGCTCGCTTGCGAGGTTGAGCGGTGTCTGACCGCCAAATTGAACGATCACGCCGTCGCATTTGGACTGATAGTAGATCTCAAGCACGTCTTCTAGAGTCAGTGGCTCGAAGAAAAGTTTGTCGGAAGTATCGTAGTCGGTGGAAACGGTCTCAGGGTTAGAGTTCACCATGATCGTTTCGTAGCCAGCTTCGCGTAGAGCGAAGGATGCGTGCACGCAGCAGTAGTCAAACTCGATACCTTGACCTATACGATTCGGGCCACCACCGAGGATCATAATCTTCTTTTTGTCGCTCTTTGAAATTTCGTTTTCAGAGCCGTAGGAAGAATAGTAGTAGGGCGTAAATGCTTCGAATTCCGCGGCGCAGGTGTCGACTAAGCGGAAATTGGTCAGCACACCAAGCTTCTCGCGGCGTTTGCGAACCGCTTGGCGATTCGAGCCGACGAGATCTGCAATAAGTGCATCGCTAAATCCAGCTTCCTTCGCAGTGACCATTAAGTCTGTATCGAGTTTTGCAAGGCTGCTCTTACGGAGGTCGAGCTCGATTTCGACGAGCTCACGAAGTTGGCTGATGAACCAAGGGTCCAAGGCGCAGAGATCAAAGATCTCTTCGTCCGTCATATCATTGAGCAATGCGTGGCGAAGCCAGAACACACGCTCACAAGTCGGAATCGAGATGCCCTTTCGGATGGCTTGCAGGTCAGTGATTTTGTTTTCGAATTTAGCGGGGCCGACAAAGCCTTTGGCGCCGATCTCCAGTGAGCGTAGGGCTTTTTGGAACGATTCCTTGAAGGTGCGACCAATGGCCATGGCTTCTCCGACCGACTTCATCGCCGAGGTGAGAGTGGTGTCCGCACCGATAAACTTCTCGAACGTGAAGCGAGGGATCTTAGTCACCACGTAGTCGATCGTCGGCTCAAAGCTGGCCGGGGTCTCGCGAGTGATATCGTTCTGTAACTCGTCGAGGCTGTAGCCCACTGCAAGTTTCGCCGCGATCTTGGCGATGGGGAAACCAGTTGCCTTCGAAGCAAGCGCCGATGAGCGAGACACCCGTGGGTTCATCTCGATCACCACCATGCGTCCGTTTCTCGGATTCACGGAGAACTGAATGTTAGAGCCACCGGTTTCCACGCCGACTTCACGGATACATGCAAACGAGGCATCGCGCATCAACTGGTATTCCTTGTCGGTCAATGTCATCGCCGGAGCCACCGTGATCGAGTCACCGGTGTGGACGCCCATAGGGTCAAAATTTTCGATCGAGCAGATCACCACGCACTGATCCTTATGGTCACGCATGATTTCCATCTCGTATTCTTTCCAGCCAAGCAGGCACTCTTCAACGAGCACTTCAGTGGTTGGAGACATATCGAGACCGTTTTGCACCATGCGCTCGTATTCTTCGCGATTATAAGCAATGCCGCCTCCAGAGCCGCCGAGCGTGAAGCTTGGGCGGATGATGATTGGGAAATCGCCAATCAAGTTGTCCGCCGCATCGAGCGCCGCTGCCAGTGTGGTGACCGTCGCCGATTTAGCCACATCCAGACCGATCTTAAGCATCGCTTGCTTAAAGATGTCGCGCGCTTCACCCTTAATGATGGCTTCTGGCTTCGCGCCGATCATTTCCACTCCGTATTTCTTTAAAATACCCGCATCATGCAGGTCCATGGAAAGATTGAGTCCAGTCTGTCCACCCAGTGTCGGCAGTAGGGCATCAGGCTTTTCCGTGAGGATGATCTTCTCCAGTGCATCGACCGTAAGTGGCTCGATGTATGTCACATCGGCAAATTCCGGGTCGGTCATAATCGTCGCCGGATTGCTGTTCACAAGGACGACTCGGTAGCCCTCTTCGCGCAGCGCTTTACAAGCTTGAGTGCCGGAATAGTCAAATTCGCAGGCTTGGCCGATAACAATTGGGCCGGAACCAATGATAAGAATAGTCTGAATGTCGGTGCGTTTTGGCATAAATTGGCGAAAGGGTGGATTTTTTGATCTCCCATGCAAGCACGAACGCGGAGGAAATCCACCTCTCAGTGCACTTTTTTCGTTGCCGAGTTCAATGTCACCTCACCCAAGCAGAGCACCCCTCACCTGGCGGACCGTCTTATGTGTAGAGCAAGGTTAGCGGTCGAATGTTAAGTCTTAACCGAGATGTTTGCTAAAATCGTGTAAAAGTATTGGTGTAACGAGCGAATACGTATCAGCGAATACTTGGTGTTACTGTAAATATGAACTTAATAAACTGTCTACTGCGTCACTTACAATGGTGCTTTCAAATTCCAAAAAAAGAGCATTATATGTTACGAATTAAAATCGAAAGGGACTTTATCTGCTGTCACTCTTAACTGAGTATACACCCCTAGAGTATGAGAAATTACAAAAAAATATTAACAACATTAAGCTGTTTAGTAACGCTAGCCCTGTCGACTTCAGCGCAAATCGTAATTAATAATTCATCCGTCATCGACGGTTCCGAATTCACGGTCGCTGATGACGACTTATTGCAAACGGCAGTGGTCTCGATCAATGCATCCGGCCTCGCGAATGCTCTTGGAGCTGGAGATACTTCTTTTCTGTCAAACCAATCTCCGAATGGAATCGATGCGATGATTGACGGTATCTCTGGCAAAATATCGGCATTAATGGCCGAGCGGCAGCGTTTGTCGAAGATGATGAGTTTGCAGAGTTCGTGTTTGATCTCAGCGCAAGCGCTGCGGGTTACGATATTTCTCAGATTGATCTCTACACGAACTGGGGCGCTCTAGGAGGTCGTGATTAAATTAAAGTCAGCATCAGCTACTCTTTAGTTGAAAATCCTACCCTATTTAATCAAAATATTGTCACCGAAGTCGTTTACGACCCTCCCGCTGGTTCAACTCAGGCGCTCACAAGTATCTCTGGCATCAATGCGAGTGGTGTTGCCGCGATCCGATTTGAATGGCCATATAAACAGGAAAATGGGGGCGTCGGATATGCTGAAATTGACGTCAAAGGCAAGAAGACTGATATCCCCGAGCCTGCTTCCTTCGCACTGCTTTTATCTTGCGCCGTCATGCTATCAATGGCCCAGCGCAAACGTTGAGCTCTGTAGAGTTTCTACGTATCTCAATGCTTCACCTAAACACACAGATGAAGCATTTTTGTCTGACAACGCAGCGTGCCTCGCTCTCGTGCTTTAAGCATTCTAAGTAATTATACCCCAACGCTATGCAAGTATGAATCGCACTATCAACAATCTACTCCTTACCGTAAACTTATCGCTGACGCCTTTTTTATTGGATGCAGCAACATCGAACACTCCCAATGTGATTTTCATCCTCAGTGACGATCAATCCTGGTATGACTACAGTTTTATGTATCGCGCCGAGACTGAAAAGGCTGCACTCGACGCAAACCCATCAATTAAACAAGTTGCCAAGACACCTGCGGTTGACCGGTTGGCAGATGAAGGATTGACCTACACCCATGGCTACGCCACTCCGCTTTGCCGACCCTCGCTCGCTTCTATCGCGACTGGCACCTATCCCCATCAGAATTGGGTCGTTGGCAATGATATGGCGGTGGGCAACGATTTGGAAGTCGAGCGCCGCATGCAGATCGTGCACCCATTGGCGCACACCCTTGCCACACGACTCGGATATACCAGTTTTCAAACTGGTAAATGGTGGGAAGGTCATCATACAAATGGTGGATTCACTGCTGGCGACACCGCAAACAGTGGCTCCACAAGTGCTGCGCCTCCACAATATACCGGGAGTAAGCCAGGCTACGTAGGTGGTGGCCGCCACGGCGACTGGGGACTCATGACTGGTCGCGTCGATTACGTGAATGACATTCCCGCGCCCGCGCATCCGATCCCGTATGCAAATACCGTCCAGACTGTCACTGATTTTATTGATGCCCAAGTCATGGCTGGAAAGCCATTCTACATCTGGTATGCACCTTTTCTCCCGCATACGCCGCACGATCCGCCGGCTGGACTCATGGCTGAGTATACTGCCCTCGGTCTCAACGATACGGACGCTAAATATTATGCAAATGTTGAACGATTTGATGGCGGGGTTGGAGCTATTCTCGATGAATTGGACGCGCAAGGCATCACCGATAATACGATTGTGATACTAATATGCGACAACGGACGGGCTATGTCTCGCGGCAAAAACACTCCCTACGAAGGAGGAATCCGCACTCCAATCATCGTTCGGTGGCCGGACCGTATCAAAGTTGGGGGCAGCATCGAACCTCAAATCATCACGTCTCCTGCTTCGCTCATCGACATGGTGCCGACCATTCATCATGCGCTCAATATTCCGGTCTACCCAGAAATGACCGGAGTCAACTTGCTCGATCCAGATGCGGTCGCCGCTCGTAGCACTGTCTTCACCACTGATTACGAGCACGACATTCAGGTCCTCGGGAAACCCACGACCTCTCTGCAATCTCAGATAGCCATTCGGGACGGCTGGAAACTCATTCTTTACCCAAATGGTAACAAAGAGCTCTACCACCTATACAATAACACCACTGGTGCACCAGTGGATCCTTTTGAAAAAACCAATTTATCAGCGAGCAATCCCACACTCGTCGCTGAGCTCAGCACTGAAATAAATGACTGGTATAGTTACACTCCGGGTAGAGTCATCAGCCACTCAGAAGCTCTCAGCTTTGTTGTTGCCAACCACGACCTTCTACAAACCTCATTGGACCCCACGACACCTGTATCTAGCTCTGGGGATTTTACTGATGTCGGCGGCATCGCAGTCACAGGCGAGCCCGCGCTACGTGACGGCGTGTGGAATAACGACGCCAATGGTCGTGGCGCAGCGGGTGCTGCGAATGGTAGCTCGCTTACGTATTACTTTGACCTGAATGTGAGCCCGCTTGGTTACACGATAAACCAGATCGACCTCTACAGTAACTGGGGCCCGAGACAAGATCGTGACGAAATCAAAGTATCGATCGATTACGCGCTCGTGAGTTCACCGACTAATTTTGACAACCACATACTTATTTCTGAAACGTATAACCCTCCGACATATAGTCAGGCTAAAACGAGCGTCGCGGAAATCGATACATCGGGTATCGCAGCAATACGTTTCACTTTCCCTGCAAATCAGGAAAGTGGTGCCGTGGCATACTCTGAAATCGATGTGATCGGAGTCGCAGATGGCACTGCACCCAGTATTAGCGGACTACTTTCGCTAAGCCCAAGAGATGATGCGACTGATGTCAGTGGCGATAAAGATCTAGAAGCACGCTTTTGTGAGCCGATGCAGGCAGGAACAGGGTTTGTGAACTTGTATGAATCCGATGGCAATTTAGTTGAATCATTCAATGTAGCGACCTCACCGCGCGTTCGCTTTAATGGGAACCGTATGATTATTGATCCTACTAATAATTTCCTCAACGGAACCAGCTACTACTTGCAGATCGATCCGACAGCAGTCGATGATTTCTCTGGTGGTAGTTTTGTCGGAATTACAGACACGGCGTCTTGGAACTTTACTGCAGATGGTTCGCCACCACTTCTCAGTAGCTTGAGTCCTGCCGACAATGCCACCGAGGTTTCGATCTATTCACAACTCAGCCTGAACTTTAATGAAGCGATACAATTCGGCACAGGCTTCATTCAAATACGTCAATCCGGTGGGACCATTGTGGAGACATTCAACGTAGCAACCTCAACGCAACTCAACCTGAGTGGCCCACAACTCACCATTGTTCCCAGCGCACCACTCGCGGGGGGCTCTGACTATTACATACAAATTGATGCCACCGCGCTGACGGATCTTTCCGGCAATTCCTTCGCAGGAATCCTTGATTCGACTTCTTGGAATTTTTCGACCGACAGCACTCCGCCCGAAATGACTCAAATGACCCCAGCCAACGGTAGCTCTGGAATCCCGCCGAACACCCATCTCGTCCTCTATTTTGATGAAGCAGTCCAGCCAGGCACAGGTGAGATTACCATCCGTCTTGCTTCCAACAACAATCTGGTTCAAACCGTGGCAGTCAATTCGGCAGCAGTGACTACCAACGGGAGCATACTCACAATTGATCTACCCTCCGATCTGCCCCAATTGACCTCCCTATTTGTGAATGTCCCCACCGGGGCGATTGAAGACCTCTCAGGCAACCCATGGGGCGGCATCACCAATCCAAGCATATGGGGCTTCACCACTGCAAATGCCGTGCAGACGGTGATCAACTCGGAAGCCGCTAGCTTTACTGTATCCAGTATTGATTTACTTCAAACCGCGCTTTCATCCATTAATGCGTCAAACTTAAGCGATGCTCCAAGTAGTGGAGACATCGCTTTCCTTGCCGGATTCACACCCAATGGCGTCGATGCATTGATCGATGGAGTCTGGCAAAACTTAGGGACCCAAGGGCGAGCCGCCGCTATGATACAGAATGGTGAATTTGCTGAATTTACACTCGATCTAAGTGCCAGTCCCGCTGGCTATACACTCGACCAAATCGACCTATATAGCAATTGGGGTAGCGGACAAGGTCGCGATGAAATCCGCGTAACCGTTTCTCTTGCACTGGTGGGATCACCCACGACTTTCAACCAGCAAGTCGTCACCAACGAAGTCTATAATCCACCGACACAGACGCAGGGTAAAATGAGTATCACCAATATTGGAGCCACCGGAGTTGCAGCGATTCGTTTCGAATGGCCAGCCAGCCAAGAAAACAGCGGTGTCGGCTATTCAGAAATTGATGTCTTTGGTGCGGCCATCCCTGACAATGATTTCGACGCCTGGATCAGTAATCCAAGTTACAATCTCGATCCCTCTGATCAAGGCTTTGGTCTAGACATTGATCGAGATGGGGTGCCAAACGGGTTAGAGTCTTGGTTTGGCACGCATCCAGGTTCATTCAACCACGGTATGACCAATGTTTCGAGCGATGGAACCAGCATTAGCTTCAGTCACCCACAAAATGCCAACCCGCCAGAAGATGTCAGTGTTTTTTACGAATGGTCACTGAACTTATCGGACTGGTATTTAGGCAATGGGGCAGACGGACCAGTCAACGGGCCCACCATCCAGTTCGTGCCAACTGTAATCGACGGCAACGCATCAGTAATTGGAACCAGCACCGAACCAATTCCCGACCTCTTCTTACGCATGCGTGCATCTAAAAACTGAATACAAAATAAAGAAGGCGTATTCGTATCAGCAAACTCGTCGACGGTGAAAAAAAGTCGGTGAAAAAAGGGTGGTGAAAAAAGGGTCGGGACACTGCTGTCCAAAACAGCGGATTTTATTGAAAAGGAAGAAAAAGGGGCATTTCATTAGGGGCTGTTGCCCAAATAATGCCATATATTCATTGCTAATTTATAATACGTTTTTTATATTTCTTCCATTATGATGGGAGTGCATGTTGAGCAAAAGAGTCTATTTACTTATGGCATCAATTTGGATGCGAGAGTCAGGAAAGATAATCCGCCAGCTCAGCGCAACGAACACTTTCTCCACTGCGTGGCCGCATGAACTCACATCGAACCATCGAACGGCTCCAAACTCCGCTTCCAAACAAACGGTGCCGCGGCCGCTTGTGCCCAAATCAC
>Ga0209653_1000251_pt1 | contig 47957 bp, 65 predicted proteins | sample SaaInl6LU_22_DNA_FD_184644 | JGI IMG/M metagenome (GOLD analysis project Ga0209653, IMG submission 184644) | Marine microbial communities from expanding oxygen minimum zones in the Saanich Inlet - ESP_116LU_22_DNA (SPAdes) (version 2) | ecosystem: Environmental > Aquatic > Marine > Intertidal... | reverse complement strand
AGTGCGGTCAGACTTCACTGCCTGAACCCTTGCTTTAGGATTCATTGGGAAGGTAACGGCACTAATTTCCATAAGGTCAACAGACTTCAAATAACGGCGCTTGCCCTTATCATCATAGTCGTAGCCTTTTGCATCTACACGGTATCCAATTGACAGGCCGTCAATCGCACCCATTTTCATCAACTCATAAACCTCGCGGCCACGTTGCGTCCCAAGAGCCAAACGCCCTTTGACGCGCAAGCCGCGTGAGTCCTCAATAATTTCATCATATACGCCGATGGGCTGTTTTGCATCGTGCTGGTAAAGCATTTTGACGCCTTTAGCGCCACGGCGTGCAATACTCTTTGAAAAAGCACCCTCTACAACAACATCATTCCCCAAATCAGCATTACCGAATACAGAAGCATAGCCCTCAAAGCCACCTTCTTCGTTTTCATCCGCAACAGCCTTAATCTCGGCTTGTAAGTCAAACTTGCCTTCTTCATACTCAACGGCTTCTTCGTTATGGTCGCTCATATCCTGCTCCTTCGCACCGCGAAAACTTGTCATGCAAACAGCAACCCTTTGGTCTTTGTCTGGGTATTCGGCCCCCATTTTATCGTCGCTCATGCAACGATCCATGAAAGCATCCTCTGATTCACCCGAATTGGGTTTAGGTAGTGGCATAGTATATCCTTTATCCGACTATTTTACAATCGTTAGACTTTTGTTTCAACCGAACTTAACTATATTCCCTCAAGGAGGTCAAACTTAGCAATCGCGTCACCCTCCATCAGCTTGTTATACTCAGCCCGCGATATGTCTTCTCGATTGCCCACCATTAGGGAAATACCTTCCATCAAAAATGAAGCCTCAAAAGCCTCATCTCCAGTTAACATAAAGCACAATGTAACCGCTTGGCTTAGTTCCGCTTTGCTGGCATCATCACCAGCGTCCATTATCTGACTTATCCTATCTCGGTATTTGGACATCAAGAAGCTCCTCCATTATTTCTATAAACCTTGGCGCAACCAAGTCTCTCCTGCCCATCCAGAACGCGGAAAAGTTTTCGGCAAACCATTCTTTCTTGTTTTCGGTTCCGTATTTGCTGGGACTGCTTGCCTTGTGCCTCCAAGTTCCCTGCAAATACTGCAATTCAATCTTGCCAGTTCCCGAATAACCCTTAAGCTTTGGGTTCCACATCTGATGTATGTGGTGCCCAAGTTCATGATACGCTGTAGTTCTGACTTTATTCACAACCCCCTCAAAATAGGCGTCAGTCGTCCAAGGCCTATCCGCTAGGTCGTCCCCGACCTTCCATGTGGAGCTGGCGTCTATTTTTTTACGGCTGTTAACCACGTTATAATCGTCAATCAATTTAATCCGCGTTGTTTTTTGAAACTCTAAGAGCGCAATCTGCTCACTATCATAAGAATCTTGCAGAACCCTAAGCCGCTCCCTTAAGGACTGATTTGTTGGGTCATCCCTAAGCCTAAACTCAGCCGAAAATTTTTCTGCCCTCAAATCCCTCAAGTTTTGCTGTCGCGTTTCTAATTCTTTTTCATAGTCATCAATTCTTTTTTTAGATTTAGCGTAAGCCTCTGCCGAGAATTGAGACTTGATGGGTTTTGTGTCTGCATTGAGCGTTTTGATATTCCACTTCATAACAGCGTCCCCCATGCTGGCTATAGCACTACCGCGACGGATGTCCTTAAATCCGCGTAACCGTGGCACCCCCAACCTATCAGCGATGTCATCAAGCTCTGGCATAATTGCCGATAAAACCGAAGCGCCCTCATCTGAAATTCCTTCAAGTTGCACCTCCCCAAAGTCCTCAAGCTGTGAGCCTCCATATCTACGCACGGGCTTTCCAGCACTCGGCCCCTCATCCGTTATATAACGGTCATCCCTCGCACTGGCCGCCACACGTTGCCTAATCGAGCGCACCGCTTGAGCGGCGGGGATAATAGATATTGACTGGTCATTAATATCTGGGTTGACAGCCGAGTCCCATGGGTTTTTGGCAACTATTGGCACTGCTTCAGGCGGCTTAGGTTGGTCGTCCAAGATAACATCCTCAGCCTCAAGATAAATAGTGACGCAACGGCAATTGATTGTGTTGTGCGCCCCTCCGTTTGGGTCGCCCGTGTGCTTCATACGATACTCAACACCCTTGTAAGGAACAATGAAGTCCTCGTCCAAGTCCACCTGCTGGCCGTTGATTGAGCTGTGCCAAGTTCTAGTTCGACCATCGTTGGTGGCCACCCACTGTTTACGCATTGGAGCATTTTGGCTTCTGGCTACCTCATGGTTCGCAAAGCTGGCCGCCGCGTGCGTTTCTGTTCTAGCTATGGTTACAGCCCTGCGCCTACTGAAAGAGCCCCCTACGCGCTCCTGTATGATCTTAGCGGCTTCTCTAGGGTTGATTGCGGCGTCATCCGCCTCCACTAGCGCACTGCGAATAAGGTTTTGCGTTGTCGTTGATATTCCAACAATCCTAGATGTGGCCGTGTCTCTCATGTAATTACGAACAATCTGCTCATAATCCTGTTTGCTTTTGATTGTTTGAAAGCGCTCTGCCATAGCCAAGATAATTGAGCGATAATGCGGCACAAGAACCTCAGATATTCTGCTCGTTACGTTTTCAAGACGAACGGTCTGGGTTCCTCCAACCTGATACTCTTGGACTGTTGTTTCAGCTATATTCTCAAAAAGGATTGCTAGTTGCCTAGCTAAACGCCGCTCATAGGAATTGCGGATTCTGTTTTGCTCCGCAACCTCTCGCCTTGCTGACACAAGACGCCCACGGCGTTTATGCTCCATCATGGCTTACTCTAATTCTGATTCTTCAACTGGCCGCTTATCAAAAGAGCGCAACAAGTCAGTTCCCAATGCCAGCATATTCATAAGCTGGTCGCGTGATAATGCCATGCAGTAATGGGTATCCTCGTACACCAAATAAACCTCAGCGGGGTATCTTTTAGCGATACAGGGGCGCAAATACGCCAACCGTGCGGGCTGATAGTCAGGGATTTCGTTTTGGTCGCTCATCTCTTAGCCTTTCTGATACTTAGCGCGTTTATATGTTAAATAGTCAGCGCCTTCCTCTAGGTCAGCAAAGCAAGTAACACGGCGCACTGGGTCTGTCTCGTTAGGGTCAACAATCATTGCAATTGCGTGGCCGTAGCGCTGTTCCTCAAGTGATAGCTTCACTGCATAATCGTCAAAGAATTTGTACCCACGTGCACGGGCCAACCAAGGGGTTCTGTTTGCCTCTGGTAATTCAATCTGTGAAAGCGCCCAAGTGTGCTTGTGACCCGCAATATAAAAATCTGCGTTTTGCAAAAACTTAGCCTGCTTCATTGGGCCGTGTAGCTGGTTCCACATTGAATGGCCAGCCATGTCGTGAGCCGCAATCAGTCGGGTGTTTGTTCCATTTGGGAAAGAAAGCTGAATACGGGCTGACCAGTCCTCATAAACCGTGTGTGGTTTTTTCATCCAATTTACTGGGTCGCCAGCGCCACTCCACATATCGTGATTGCCAGCAATAAGAATCAGCGGGTCAATTTCTTTAATAAGCCACTCAACCAGCTTCCAAGCCTCTTTGGCTGTTGCGCTTTGATTCGCATATAGGGCGGCCAAACGACCCACCCAGTTATTTGATACATCGCCGATGCTACAGCCATGCAGACCCTCAGTTTCCTGAATACATTTAACATGACGCCGAAGCGTAGGCCAATCGCACCCATCGTCATCAACGTGTGGGTCGCCCAACCAAGCCAAACCGATAGGCAAATTACTGTTCACCTTTAACGGTATCCAGCGGCGGCTTTCGTGGTTTTCTTTTTTGCGGTTAAAGCTGGCCGTCATGCGCTCTACTAGCTCATCAGGACTTAAATCCTCATCTGGCAAAATTGGAATAGTAATTGAGCCGTCTTTTATGGTGTAAGAGTTACTTGAGTCAGCGCTCTCAATCATTGCATCGGTTCTTACCCAGCCAGCGCAACGAAGGCGATATTGTAAAGTTGTGCGTGGTATCCCCAAGGCATTAGCGGCCTCCGTGATATTGTTATTGTTTGCCGCCATGGCTTCTAAGGCCGCGCTTTTTTGACTTTTTGTCAAACCAAGTTGAGACATATTTCACCTTCTAAAGTTGCTTCAAGGTGAGAATGAGGTATTTTTCACAAAAAGACAAGTCAGTTCTTCACATACACCAAGGCGAAGGTTGCGCTAACTGAGTCTGTTCCGCTACTGGTTAAGGCGCGGACCTCAATATCTGATTTCTCACTCACCACCGTTGGGAAGTGCATATAGCTTTCAATATATTGGTTTTGAAGCGTCAAAACTTCCTTGGTTTGAAATACCCCACCAAAAGAACGAACCTTTAACCTAGCCTCTGAGTATTTGTTTGATGCGGCTGTGCCACTGCTTATGGTGTAAGACAAAATGTAAGCGGTATATCCAGCTGGAACAGTCCACACTGCCATCAGCGTCTGGTTTTCTCCCACTGCGATGTGAGCGTATTTATTAGCTGGAACCCCATCAGTAAAAACCCCGTTGCCAATCCAAATGTCACCAGCTGGCTCCACGCTCTGCACAGAAGCACGGAAAACACGGATGAAGCTGTTTGACGTTGATACTGGGGTTTGTCCAGTAAGCGTAACGGTTTCACTCACCTTGTTGTAGTTTTCATCAAGCCCGTCAATCTTCACAACGGAAACATCTGTATCATCTTCACTGGTTACACCCATAACGCTCGCACTGGATGGATATGAGTAAATGCCACCAGCAGACCAGATGGTTTCCTCATCGGTTGAAACTTCTGCGTTGTAGCCAAACTTAAACAAGCCCTTCTCTGGCCACTTGTCCTGCCTAATCTGCATCCCGTATTTACTATCAACGCTCATATCAATCTCCAGTTTTCAAAGGATGCCCGCTAGGCAAAAGGTCGGTGTCAAACTTACCGCTCTTGTATTTTCCAGTCCGCACTGCCGCCAAAAACACATTCACGCGAGCATATGCCCACTGGTCACTGCTTGATACTGATGGGCGAACAGATTGTGGGTTTGTATTGTAAGCCCCTACGCCCCTGCGGAATACCGCCGTAAGCATACGCAAAGTCACGCGCTTGCCCTTTTTATCACCGTGCTTCGCGTTGTGCTCCTTAACCTTGTCCTCAAGGGCTTTTTTAACAGCCTCGCTGACTTCTTCTTTTGCCTCTTGGGGGCGTGGGAAGCTTTTTTCACAGTCGCCGCAACAAGGGAACATTAAAGCCTCAATCTCTTTACGGCTGTCACGCTGTTTGTCTAGTTCGGCAACCTTGCGCCGCGCCCAAGTTTGTCCGCTGTCGCCGCCCCACAAAAGCCATGCGACTTTTCCTGCGCTTGGATACCCATCTTCACCAGAACGGAAACCCTGCGCCCGCTTGTCTGCCTCATGCCGACTAAAGAAGCTGTGCATACGGCGAACAGTTCTTGGCGATAGACGTTCACGGTTAATTAACTGGACTGCGCGGGCCACACCGACTGCGGTGCCGCCACGATTAAACTCCTTACGCATATCAAGGCCACGCTGTGCATCATTAGCCATAGCCTCAGTCGGCTTTGTGTCCACATCACTTTCAGCCTTTGCGTCATCGTTCAGGTCGTCGTGTGGTATGGATTTCTTCTTGGAAACCCTCTCGTATTCCTCGTGAGAGGAGCACGGCATCACGACTGTGCTACCATCTGGAGCTTTGTGGGTGTGTGTTCCGCTACAGCCTAAACGTTTGGCCCGTGCGGTTGCGTCTGGGATGTTGTCAAAAACATCATCCGCATTAGCTAACTTTCCCTCATAGGTATCAGCGGCTTTCTCCGCATCTGCGTCAGGGTCGTTTGCAGGTGCTACAGTAGGCGCTCCCAACGGGAACAAGTTTGCATTGATATAGACATCATCGCCACCCTCAATCGCCTCAAGGCCAAGGCGCTCACGAGCTTCATTGCGGCTGATAATACCTTCACGGACGGCCTCAACAACATTTTGATAAACCAAACGGCGGCGCTCTGCCATAGCTGGGATTCCATCAAAGTCGTATTTGATTTCCAAGCCTTCCTCATAAAGCGGCGCAAGCCACTCATTAAGGTCGCTTTCAACACGGCGCATCAGCGGGATAATTGTATCCTCATACAGCGCCAAGCGAGCCTCAGCAACGTTGCTATATGTTTGGCTGTCAGGCACGCCAACAAGCTGGGCGGGCACACCAAAACAAAGCGCAATATCACGAGCGCTCATGTTCTTAAGCTCTAGGAAGTCCATGTCCTTAGGTGAAAGGCCCATTTCCTTCCAATCAAAATCACCCTCTAGCAACATAGAGCGGCCCGCATTACTAGGGCCGTTGAACCGTGCGTTCAAATCATTGTGTAGTTGTTGGCGTTGGGCGTCACTTAATTGAACAGGCATACCACTTTCGTCTTTAGGGCGGAATACAATAGCCCCACTTGGGCGAGCACCATTGTTCAAAAGATTTACGTTGTGACGAGCCGCCATGTTGTGCTGGTCAATATCCATTGCCGCCGCGTTAATTGGGGACATCCCGTAGTAGTCATCCAATGGCGACCAGAGCTTAAAGTGTTTTACCTCTGAGTTCCCTGTATCTGGATCAACGGGGTATGATGAAACAACACGCCCACCAAGTTTGTATTCGTAAGCGCTGGGTATTTGCGTCTTACTTGGCTTGATTGCGACCCTGTCAGGGCGTAATAGGTGCAACTCAGCTGGCCGACCAGCAACATCAGAACGCACGGCGTAACTGTTGCCAGACAAAAGCAGAAATGAATATAGCGACTGGAAATACTCATTGCCTGCGAATTGTGGGCTTGGTCGAGATAGCAGGTTTATAAGCGGGTGAGACTCAAGCTCCATATCACCTTGGAAAACCTTAAAGGGAACAGCCGCCGCACCGTTTGCAATCTCATTGACGCAACGGAACACGATTGCGTTCTGTTGATAACCCTCTTTGGCGAGATTTTCATATGTGTAATTTGAGCGAGGTGCCGAGCTTACGCCCTGATACATCACCATCGGAGCCTCTTTACGCTCTATCTCGTCGCTTGTAAAAAGACCGCTGATTGTGTCTAGGATACCCATTTAGCTTATTCTCCAACTAGCCTGTCCGCTTGAACGGCTCAATTCTGTCAACGCCCAAACTAAGGCATCCATTCTATCGGGTGATTTACCCTCACCCATATACTCGCACATCTGTGTTTCTAATATATCAAAATTTCCAGCGTGTGACACCCTCTTTTGTTCATAAAGAGCCGCGATAGGTTCCGCCCTCACCATCTTGCCCCTTGTGGCCGTCACCTTTTTGTATGAAACAGCGGTATCAATGGTTCTTAACAACCTTTCAACCAAGTCACCACCATTGTTCACCTCCGCTATCATTTGGTCACAATCGTAAAGGTAAAAGGCGTCTACAGCCTGCCGCATCCACCCGTCAGGTGATGCCTTGATGCTTTTATCCGCCAACACATAAAACCTATCATCTACACCGCGCCCCGCGACAACAATACCAGTTTCATCAGAGTTTTCTGAGTTTGTAACTGCGGGGTCAATCCCGACAACAACACGAGACATCTGTGGTAAAGCGTCCCTATCAACACGCAAGTTGTCAATCTGAAGGTAACTCCACAAGGCGCCCTCTACATCTTCAAGAACCTCCGCATATAACTCCTGACGCCCAAGGCGCGTCCCTCCGTATAACTGCTCAAGCTGTTGTATAGCCGCATCAGCAAGGTTTTCTCTGTTTTCAAAGGTTGTTCCCCTAGTCACACAAGTTCTTTTTCTTTCAAGCAGGGTTTTTATCAGCTTTGTGGGCTTAGGTGTTGTGGTGATGGTGCATTTGGGGTCATGGCCTAAACGCAAGCCAAACATAAGCTGGTCAAAAGTTTCTGGGTATCGCCAAGCCGCAATCTCATCACACCACGCATGGTGAAACTGAGGGCCGCGCAACCTTTCTGGCTCCGTAGCCGTGAACCCAATAATCTTTGAGCCATTAAACAGACGGATTTCTTGGCTGGATGCGTTGTATCCCTGCCCCCTACCCTGCATCAAAAGCTGTTTAGGTATGAACTCAAGTATTCCACTTGGGCCGCCAAAGGCCACGCGCCTCAAATCACCAAAAGTGGGGACAACGACTGCGACTTGGGTGTTTGGGTTTTTTAAGGCAAACAGGGCGGCGTCACGCGCCCCCGTGTGGGTTTTTCCAAATCCACGCCCCGCAAGTATCAGCCATATATTCCAATCACCCAGTGGCGGCTTTTGGCTGGCCCTCGCCGTGTTATCCCAATCAGTTGATAACGTGATTACCGTCCTCAGCCTTTCGTCCTCCAACTCGTTCCAATATTCCGCAAAGCTGGACAAAGCTGTTTGGGATTCCTGCATCGGCTGTCACCTTCTGTATTTCTTGCGCTTCACCTAGCGCTAACTTACCCGCCTTCTGGGCACTAATTAACGCATTCGCCAAGTCTCTTAACTTGGTCGTATTTAGCGTTTCTTCCTCCTGCAACTCCTGAAGCCCGCGCCCGACTGTTTCAATGATGCCATTCGCGGCGGCCAAACACCTCTCGTCATGGAGCCTACTGACCTCCGCAAAGCTGGCCACCTTAACCTTCTTCGTCTGATCGCTTAGATTTTGCTGGAAATCATCGCGTAGCTGTTGCCACTTATCTTTTCTCGCCCAACTACCAATCGTGTTTTGATGTAAGTCATGACGCTTTGCAAGTTGCCCGTAACTAGGAAACTGACGCACCTCGTTTTCATCAAGATAGCCCTCAACAAACTCTGAACGAACTAAAATCTTTATTGATTCTGATATTTTGATATTATTTGACATGGCCCCTGACCGCTACATACTTTGTGATACTTGACACATAATAACCAGCATTGGTTTCGGTAATCAAGCGGTATTATGCAAAGCCTGTTTCTAAACTCATGCGCTAATCCCGTCAAAAAAAGTCTTGAACTCTTTATGGGTGACGGGCGGGTCATCCTTCTCCAAAAACTCCCGCCCGCCATGGTGTTAAAACGATGGGTCTCGATAAGCCAAACGGCGGCCAAACGAAATTTTGGTGTTACCATACTTGTTCCACCGACCAGTTTCTTCATTCTTGCGAACCTCACACCACCGTCCTGAACGGTCTTTTTTCATCCATGTTGGTTCGCTGTCCCAATCTGTCGTGTATTTATATTCTTGGCTTTCCGACAGACCGTTGTTGTCGATGCGCTCGTGGTGATCATAAGTGATACCGATAATTCCCTTTTCCAGCTTTTTAACAACTGTTACAGGCGAGCAGTCTGACCAAAAATACCTTGTGCCACCCATTCCAACCTCAATATCAGCAAAGTCTTTTTGCCCATAATTTTCGCTGATGCGGTTTGTTAAGCTTCCGTAAGTCATGTAAATCTCCTTTGTTGCGTTGACTACATGATTAAAGTAGCGCCACTTTATACATTTGTAAACAGTTTATTTATAAAAATGTAAGTTTTTTTGTGCTAAAAAAAAGGGCTTGAGTTTCCCCAAGCCCCCCTGTCTCACAGCACTGAACCCCTGCTATTTCTTTGCCCAGCTCAGTGCTCGTTTAATGCTTAACCACACAAGCCGAGCCGCTTTTTGCTCCCTCATGGTGCCATGCAGAGTGAGAGAGAAAATGCGAAACCCGCGACTTTCTTTCTGCATTATGCCGCCTCCTCAGCATTTAAGAACGCGTCAATAGCTTCCTCGCACCGCTCTTGCTGTTCGCAAGATTGCTCATACCAGTATGTAGGTAAACCGCTAATCAAGTCAGCTTGGTAGCAAAAATGACGAAGAACATCCAAGTGAATCAGCTTAATGGTGTCGCGTGTGGATGTTCCCTGCTGGCATTGTGCCTCCTGCAAAAGTTGGTCAAAAAGAAAATCAATTTCAAGGATCACATTTTCAGTGTTCCAATTTGAACCGAACATATTTGCCCCAAGGACAAGTGAATCTTCGTATGTATAGCCACGATATGATGCGATTGTGTTTACCTGTTTTGTCATGTTGCGTCTCCTGTGTTGCGTTGTTGACATTATCAGAGTATTAGGTCTTTATACATTTGTAAACAGTTTATTTGTAAAAATGTAAGTTTTTATTTCATGTTAAAAATCAACCAGCAAACAGGGTCTCTCTTGGCTTGCCAATACTCCCTGATTGCCTGTTCTTTTTCAGTTAAGGGTTTTTGTTTTTCCTCACCCTCACAATCAGTGGGTTTTTTCTTTCTGACCAAGGATAGGCTCCCTGAATAAAAAATACCCTCAGCGTCAAAAGCCTTATCCAGCAATTCAGCCTCATCAGGCCGCCAATAATTTTTTTCAGCAACACTCATGTCAATCTCCATCAAAGGCATTATGACATGAATTTTTTGCCTTGCTCTCACTTGACAAAAATTTTTAGAAAAAAAATACACCCCTTTTTATTTTTTTTATTTTGAAAAAACGAAGGGGCGACCCGCAACAAGCCGCCCCTTCCAACTATGAAAGCAAGAGCAATCGAGGGAGGAATGCTCTTGACCCTCATAATAACCAATTCCCCAAATAAGTCAAATGCTACGCTGGGTTATAAGTCCTTGTGTATAGGTTGTAAGTAAAAAATGCCTCCCCAATCTGGCCATACAATCCCTGCTCACGGATTTTTCTTGTTATCACCCTAGTAATTTCACTCTCAAAATCACGGTGCACCACTAGCCCAACGTCAGCCATGTTATACCAATGAGCAGAGCCACTAACATCATAAAGGCTAGGTGGCTGGTAATGCGTGTCACCGCCCTCCTTCCGCATCTTATTTGGGTGGGCAACCATCCACATCACGACATCATGTTGCCTGCAAAAACTTTTGCATCGGCTAATCAGGTCGCGAATATGCTCATCTTCACGCTTATTACCCTCACGGCTACTGTCAATCATGTTGTATGGGTCAATCACAATACCGCGCACGCCAAATCGCCTGATAGCAACACTCGCCCTATCAAGAATCCAATCAATCTGTGGCAAAGCGTCTTGGCTCTCAATAAAATAAAACGAATCATCCATGGCCCCCATCGCCGTGTTCAGCTCCGACTCATCCATGCGTGGGCTTGGTCCTTTATCAAATGGCATAGCCAAAAACTTTTCTGACAACCGCCTTATGTGGGAAGCCACGCCGTGCTCTGGTGAAAAAATACAAAACCTCCATCCGTGCATCCTGTTGAGTTGCACAATAAGCTGATCAAGGAAATTTGATTTGCCGTGGTTTGGTATCCCCGTGACCAACTGAAAGGTCGCTGGCATCACCTTGTAAATCTCATCCATATTTTCCCAACCTGTAGAAACAGGCTGTTGCACATTGCCGTGATAAATGTCCTTCACCTGCTCAAGGTAATCGCTAACACGATACAAGCCGTCAACGGGGTTGTGCGTTCTTTCCTCTAAACACTCGCGCAAAACCTCAACGCCATGGTGCATTAAACACTCATTCGCATCCTTGGTTTGTATGTCGTGCAAATCTGGCCACTTAACTCGGCTACACTTATGCTTCCCAAAACGGTGTTCAAGCTCTTTAGCCAAAGCCTGCCCAGCCGAATCCATATCCACAGCAATCACAACCTCGTCAAAATCTGGCAAATCCTCCAAGGCTGTAAACCTCTTGTCGCCGTCCCTAAGCTTAGCCTCCTGCGGTGCACCGTCTGGCAAGCTTACGGCGTTCGTAATACCCGCCTCGTAACAGGCCATCACATCCATTTCGCCCTCAACAAAAACCAGACGTCGCTTATCCTTAAAATACTGGCTTGATATAGCCTCGTCGTAATTAAAAAGCGTGCGGCGCGATGCGCTCTCTTGGCGGAAACGCTTGTCGCGAGTCCTGTATTTATAATTTACAATTTCGCCGCCAAAGAAATATGGGAACGCAATGCAACCCTCTGGGTTTTTCCCAAAACTCTTTTGAGCATACTCAATCTTAAACACGTCAACTGTTTCGCGGCTTATTCCACGTCCCTGAAACCAATCATAAACAGCATTTTTTTTGTCGCTGTGCTCCTCTGGTGTCGTAATGGGATCAGGTTTTTTATATTCTACCCTCTGTGAGGCATCGTTTGAAAACCCATTCCCAGCTATATTGGCGGCCCACCCGCAATGATGGCATTTCCAAACAGCCCCGCCCCCATCATCAATTTTGATGGACAGGCACTGGTCTTGCTTGTCTCTGCGGGTTGGTGAACATTTTGGGCAAGTTGTTTTTTGCGTGCCTTCGGAATACCTGTTCAGGCGTATGCCGTGTTCGGCAAGTTTTTCAATAATCATATTTCCCTCTATCCTGCTAACGTGTTGCGGTTGCGATTTACTTCACCCTGTTCATCAAGGTATCTGCGCTGATTTAACCAAGTGGCGCACATCGGGATAAACTTTGGGTCGGTGTTAGTAGAAGCCAACTTAAATCTTTTTGCCGATTCAAGCAAATCATTTTTTGTGATGATGCCGTTTGTTGCGGCCTTCCATTTAATAAAAGCGTTCCACTTGTTGTCGTTTGGGCGTCTCGGATACGCCTTCCAAAAAAAATCAAAATCCTCTGGATACTGGTCAACCTTCTTATGGTTATTTTTGAGGTTAATATTATTAGTGTAGGGTGTCACTGTGACACTGGGGGTGGTGTCATTTTGACGGGGGGTGGGTGTCATTTTGGCACCCTCCATGACAAGCGTGTAACCATTACTTGTTTGGCCGCTTTCATTAAACCGCTTTTCTTTGGTAATGATTCCAGACGCCACTAGGCGGTCAAGGCTTCTTTGAACCGTGCGCTCGCCCATCTCAGTAACCCTTGATAGGTATGCGTGACTTGGAAAACAAAAACCCTTTTCGTCAGCAAGGTTTGCCAGCATCAAAAGCACTAGCTTGTCCGAACTTTTACCTGTCTGTTTTTTTGTTGCGTAATAAAGAGCTTCCCAACTCATAATTTCCCCCATTAAAATTGTTGCATTACTTCTATACAACAACCAAAGAAAATTGACAATCAAAAAAAACTTACATTTTTATAAAAAAAGTGTTTACAAATGTATAACGCTTTGATAATGTTATTTTGTAAGTAAACGCAACAAAGGGGGTATCCCATGCAAAAATTAAACATACCAAAGTTCCTGCTTCGCCCTATCGGCAAATCAGCATCTGTCACTCGTATAAAAAAGCGGCGGAGTAAATACAAGGCAATCCCGCCGAAAGATTTGGGCAAATCTTGGAGCGAGCGCTTAAAGCGCTCAGAGCTTGCAAGGCTCCACTTCACCAGCGAGTATCCTCAGATCAGTGGCTGTCATTTAATGTGGTCGTTCGTTGGCAGAAAATGGGTTTATCTGTGCAGTGCACATGGTTCACTTCGTTTCCGCATTAAGCGCGAAGTTTTTGAAAAAATTAAAATCGAAACAATCAAGGAGGCCGCGTAAATGAAAATCGTAAAAGACATTTTTGAAGTCTCAATCTTTCTTACCTGCATGGCGTCCATCTTATTCTTGGGAACTATCCTTGAGGCGGTGTTGTCATGGTAAGATATAGCTACATGAAATATGACTATTGCCCAGAAGATGACGTGGGTGATGATGTCGTGAAAATAATGCACACAATTAAATGCCAAGTGACTGGAGAAATCGTTTGGCACGACACGAGTCATAGTCCATACAGGTATTTGACACGCGAACAATTCATCCAGTTTATTGACGACAAACTGCACCAGACAACCTCAAAAAATATATGGGCACGAACATGAGCGAACAGATGGTATTTTTAGAAATTGGTTCATCAGACTTTGATACACTTTTGCCGCTGTGTCGCAACGGCTGGCGCGGTGTGATTGTTGAGCCTATCCCAATTTACGCGGGGTATGTAAAAGAGGCCGTTGACCAAGAAGGCTTGCAGGTTGACGTTATGGAAATGGCAGTCACCACAGTAGATGGTGATGTTGAGATGTACGAATGTTTAGAGCGCCAAGACCAGTGGACTCGTGGCGTTAGTCACATGGTACACCAGTCAGGCTTTAAGCTTTTAGAGCACCCTGCGAACAAAGATTTACGCCGTCAAAAAATTACCGTTCACGGTATCCGTTTGGACACACTGCTCGACCGCCTCAACATTGACCACATTGATTTTATGAAGGTTGATATTGAAGGGCATGAGACTGATGTGTTCAACGACTATTCGTGGAGGGTTCGCCCAACCGTGATTAAAATGGAGCACAAGCACATTGATGACATCGCGATGCGGCAAACTTTAGAGGCTCAAGGATATATGGTTTGGGTTGAAGCAGACGACCTTTACGCAATCCGATGATAAACTGCTAGGATCAATGAAGCTATCAAAGACAAAAGCAGTATCGCACTAAAAAAAACAAGGCACCAAAAAATCCAAGCCATAACAATAATGGCATCCAAGAAAATATTTGATATTTTTATTAGCCGAAGCATTGTTTGACGCGGCGATTATGCTTGGGGCCAAGCTTCTTGCGAATATGCAGACCGCCTTTTTTGTGTCGCCGCCTGTTTGGGGTATTGCGAACAAGTGTGAATTCAGATTTTTTTGCCATTATGCGTCTCCATAAACCCCATCTTCAGTGACCTTGATTCCCCTCAAGGCAAACATAAAATCATCAGCTGTCATATCTGCATTTTTAGCACATATGGCGGCACCAAGAAAGCACAAGTCCATGACCTCCTCCCAATCAGCACCGCTCTCATTCATCAACTCCAGCATTGACGTTAAAAGAACAAAGTCTGATTCATCAAAACCGCTGAAGGCTTCATCGTTATCAGAATTTTGAATTTTCATCCCATGTATTCCTTGATGTGTATTGGCGGGTCATAGGTTGCCAAAATTTTTTTCTTCAGGCGATAAGTCGGTGTGATTGTAGCCTTTGATTTAACGTCCTCAATAACCCACTCGCCGTTCTCACGGTATTTGAAGTCACCGATGTAATTACCTATCTGGGTGCCATTTACCATCAGGGGGATTTTGGGTTGACACTGCAAGTCGGTTATAAGCCGCCCAATTTGCATCAGCCGAAGCTCACAATATCTGGCGGCCTCCTTCTTGCTGTGAAAGGTAATCCCGTCCACCTCTGTTCTGACGTTATTGTATTTTCCACGCCTTGCCAATGTGACCTCACTTCCCCAGCGAAACAGCCTCAATAAATTATTTTATCAGCCTATCATTTTTTACTTGCAAAACAAAGGGGGGCAAACTATTCTGACAAATGTAAGAAAACCCTATTGAACAGGTGAACATTATGAAAGCATTTGAAAATCATGGCATGAGCCATGTGTCCGCATCTACAATAAATGGCTGGATCGACCAGCCCGCACTTCAACTTCTTAAAATCGCTGGAATCCGTGGCGATGCAAGCCCTGCAATGTGGCGCGGGACTGCATCCGAACACGCGATGAATATCTACAGCATGGGTCGGGAGCAGGATGTAGCAACCCTGATACAAACCGCCCAAGAAGAATTTGACAAACTCCACCAAGAATCCTCAGCCGAAGTTAATGAGGAAAAGCTAAGCCGTGAACGTAAAGCGATTGAGCAATACGTCACGAATGGCGTAGAGTATTTGTCTGAGTTTATGGGTGACGCTGTATCACCCCCTCTGCTTCAGGGGAAGCTAAGATTTGAGCATGAAGAACTTTCTGTGCCCATAGTGGGCTTTTACGATATGCTCTTTGAAAACCCGCATCAGGTGGTGGACATCAAGACCTCAGCTACACGACCTACACAGCCGACACTCGCACACAGTCGTCAGCTGTCTATCTATTGGGCTGGGACGGGCGCCGAGCCTTGGGTTTGGTATGTATCCAAGAAGGGCGTTTCTGCGTTCACGATTGACCGCCCGCAAATTTATTTCAACCAATTTATTGAGGCCGCAAAAAGCCTTGAGCGCGTTCTTTCTATTAGCGATGACATCTACGAGTGCTGTCAAATGTTCTACCCAGACGTTGACCACTGGAAGTGGGATGAGGTCTCAAGAAACGCGGCAAAAGACATATGGAACATGGAGGTATAAAATGAATAATCTAATGCAATCTATGGCTGAGTTTAGAGCCAACGCGGTCATTGAAAAAAATGGCCTGAACACTTTCCACGGAAACAGCAAATACCACACGATTGACGACCTCATGAAGGGTCTGCAAACGTGCGGTGATTATGGGTTGGGGTGGTCTCAAGCCTTTGATGGTAATGACCTCTTGACTACAATCACACACATGGAAACAGGCGAGACAGTGTTGAGCCGCGTTTTTATCGGTGATTATAATGAGGCGCAAAAATGGGCGGCGGCTGTCACATATAAACGGCGGATATGCCTTGTCACGATGTTTGGCCTTTCTGAGCCAGATGCGGATGCCAATGAAACAATCGGCACAAAAGTAAAACAGTCAAAAGATAAGACAGTTGATTATGACTACAGCGGCCCGCCTTATCGTGTTTTCACTGCCAGCGGCTCGGTTCAAATGAACACCCGAGACATCAAGGCGTGGGGCGGCGCTTTACGCAAGGCGATGGAAGTTGGTGGAAACCGTAGTGAAGAAATCGGCAAACAGAACATCAAGGAAATTGAAAGAATTTTCCGTGAGGTCAGCGATGACGATTCCCTGCACCATAAAACCAAGGAAGCCCTCACTAAAGCTATCACCAGCTTGAAAGCCCTAGCAACATCTGGGGGCAAAGATGCTTCATAAGCAGGTGAAAAAACTTTGGCAAGGGCGCTTCGTTTCCGTTAGGGATTATGAAGTTGAGCAAGCCATTAAGAAGGGCGGCATGGTAATTCACTTTGACCAAGCGGTAATGCTTGTTTCTGATCGCGATTTACGGAAACTTTTGGAAAACATACCACCCGAAACAGCCTTGCACAAATCACGGACAGGCGGAAAAGATTACAGGCTTGTGGATGTTTTGTGGAAGCAAATAGAACCAGACGAAACCAACCAGAAGGAGTTATTCAATGTCTGATTATGAACAAAGAGATAACAGCGGAGCGCTGTTCCAAGCAAACAACATGAGGGTTCTGCGTCAAGGCAACTCCATGGTAAATGGATTTGATTGTGATTTAATTGTCACGGAATCCAAAACAAAAGACGGCCAGACCATTTATGATACCTACATGAAGGTCGGCGGGTTCTTCCCAAACAAATACAAGGAGGATGGTGACAACAAACCCGACATCACTGCGCCCGTTACAATCAACGGTGAAAAAATGAGATTGGCTGGCTGGAAAAAAACCAGCAAACGCGGGCTTCCATACGTCTCTCTCGCGTTTAAGGAGGCGGAGGATTCAGGGGCGGCTAGTCAGCAACGCCCCACACAGGCTCCAGAAAACTCAATTACCCCAGACGACGACATTCCATTCTGATGGCTAGGCGTTACGTCAACGAGAAGCATCTGTCCCACATTAGAGAAAAGGTTTGTCTCTGCCGTGGGACGGATTGCTACGGTGCCGTTGAGGCCCACCATCTAATGAAGCCGTGGTTTGGGTATCGCGGTATGGGCATGAAGGCTGGAGATATGAATGTGCTTCCATTGTGTCACGGGCACCATATGGAGCTCCACCACATTGGAAACGAAAACAGCTTTTGGATACGCAAGGGGCACAGCCCAGATTTTGGAAGGGCGGTTGCTTTGCGTATGTGGGAAGCAAGCCCAGCCAAAGAAGATTTGAGTGATTGGAAGCCGAAGGGAATGAGAAATGAATGATAAAGCTTATGTGGTGATGACCGCGATATTTTTATTAATGTTGCTGTCCAGCTGTTTTATGGAGCCGTCAGGGCATGACCCACGGTGCAAAGAATTTACAGGGCGCTCACACCTGTCTTGCATGGGCGGTCACGGTTGATGGGAAAGGTTTTAATGAGGGATTTGCTCCCTGTTGTCGCTGAGCATTATAACGTGCCCCCACAGGAAATAATGGGGGTTAGCAGAAAACGAAAATACGCTAGGCCGAGACAGATTTTTTGCTGGTTGTGCAGGGTGAAGTTGGATAAAACTTTCCCCGAAATTGGGAGGTTTTTAAGCAGAGACCACACTACGATTATCCACGCCGCTCGAAAGTGCAGAGAGGAGCGTTGGGTGTCTTTTGATTTGGCCGATGAGTTAATTGTAAAAGCGGGGGGAGACTTAGATTATGACGAATAGATTGATGCAGGGAACATACTCTGATTTCAAAGTAATCAAGGGACGCAAGGTTATTCAGATGGTTATTGAGTTTCCAATTGAGCAGGCTGAGTCCGTGACATCAACGTTTGGGATACCACAGCCCCATGAGGAGCAGTGGGTCGCGGTTGCCATGCTAAACAAAACAATGGTCACAAAAAATGAAGACGCTACGAAGGCCATACAGCAGGCGGGGATAATGTGCAAAGACCCTTCATTCGGTGTGTGGTTACGAGAAGAAAGAGGCATGACTGAAGTGGAGCCGCTTGATTCAAATTCAATTGCTCAGGCGCTCAGAGCTATTCTTGGAATACGCAGTCGATCAGAACTGTCCACTGACCCTGAAGCCCTTAAAGTTTGGCACTCACTAAAATCAGCATATGACAATCACCTTTTAAGCTGATATTATCTGCGGATGGTTACAAAGTATTCCAGCCGCCGATATGAATTGCTTTTGAGCGAGATTGAGTCTCAGGCTCTTAACGACTTATTGCATGACATTGAAGAATATGTGACTGACGAAATGTTCTCATCCCCGCGTGGGTTGGGGGCGTTTCGCAGGATACTTGAGAAGTCAAACTCAATACAAAAAACCATAGATTCCAAGAAAAAATAAATTCTACACATTTGTAATTTTTCACTTGCGTTGTTTCGTGGGCTTGATATTGTACATCTGTAAACAACGCAACAGTAGGAGGGAATTATTATGGGTATCACATACACAATCATGGACAACAGGGGAAGGCGCAAAGGGAGGGAGCTATATCCTCACGAATGTTTTTCTGTTGTAAAGCGTGTGGGAGGAACAGCCGTTTGGGAGTCTTTCCATTACACCCAAGAGGAGGCCGAGTCATCAATCGGTATGTATCGAAAGCAAGACAGGGCACGGGAGAACAGAAATGCCATCTAATTTATATATTGACGATAGTGGCGTAATCATAGAGGACGCTCACAATGACCTTTTTGTTCTTGGTGAGGTTAAGGGTAAAATTCACTCAGCCATCAGGGCGGCTCAAGATATGCAAGAAAAGCAAGCCCTCGCTAAATACAAGCACGTCTTGGAGGTCGCCATTGATAAGCTTGACGACATTATAGCGCAAGACATCAACCCAATTGAAAACAAAGCAGAAGAAGGAATTTTATATTATGAGTCCGAACATGAAGTTTAACAAAAAAGAACTCTCCACAGAGGGTTTCAAAAAATGGAGAAAAGACAGGGGCCTCACTGTCAATGAGGCGGCTGAGCTATTTGGTTACACAAACATTTCCGCTATTTATCAAATTGAGAGCGGTAAACGTAAGATCCCAGAGCGGGTCTTGCTAACCATGCAGATTATTGAAATGGGTCAGTAATCAGGTTTTTGTGGGCGAGAGGAAGATTTAATTTCCGTTTCACCGTTTCTGTGGAACATGGCGAGGCCACACAGTGTCAATAGGCGCTCAAGTTCCCTCTCGCCTTTTTCGGTCAAAGAGTATTTTTCCTCAAAACAAACAGCAAAACCACCGACCTCAAGCTTGTTAAAGAGCCACTCATATGGCTTCCTGCCGCACAAGACACATATAAGGCCGCCCATTCTCTCGTTTTGGACGTTTGATAACTTTGGCGAGTTGCTCATAGAAACTTGTTTTCATCATCGAAAATCGCCTCCCTAGCGATTAGCGTTTGACGCGTCTCCAAAATTTCGTCTTTCAAGTTATTGCCCATGTAAAGTCCGCAAGATTGGCATTGAGCCAAATCGCCCATATCTTCGATCACAGAGGAGGTTTGGCATTTTGGGCACAAACCCCTATCAAGTAGCTTTTGAATGCCTCCAGACCCCTTACAATCCGTTTTTGTACCGCTTTCCGTCATAACATAACACCTGATTTCTATTTGCTCCCTTTTTGTAGGAACAGTGAACCCATCCACTTGAAGGGTCATCCTCTTTGTAATACTCCAAGATTAATTGGTCAAAGTCAAGATTGGCCACAATCCATTGAGCAAGCTCGTAGTTTGAAACGGTTGGAACCTCAAAGTCTGCCGCCTCTCCTTGGGCGTGTTGACTTTTGACACTACTGCCAACTTCTTTGCATAACGCCGCACAGCGATACCCTGATGAGGGCGTAAACGGCACGCCAAAGTTTTCACGTACAGGGTCAAGAATGTTTTCACACAGTGCTGACAAATTCTCAATGTGATCGCCGTGAGGCATATTCCTGATGCCCTTACGTTCTGCCGTTTGACTCTTTGTCATCTCTCGCAAGCTGAAGTATTTTGATAGCATCATGTTGGGACTCCTTTGGCTCACGAGAGCTGTTACTTTTTTCCGCGTAGCGCTCCAATTGACTTGAAGCCAAAAGAGGCCGCCACAATAGACATGAAGGTATATGTCAACCAATCAGGGGCTGAGCTAAGTCTTTGGTATGCGTGGTCGTAGTATTCGTCAAAATATGGAACAAAATTTCCAATGAACCACAATCCAAAGATTATTGAAAACCACTCATCCTTCCAAGAGCCATCTGTAGCGTCAGCCTGTGAGCGTTGTATATCAATTTCGCCAGCGGCCACGCGCTTTGATATTTCTGCATCAGCTTGCGCCTTTGCGATTTTCACGGCTGACTTGGCTTTGGTTTCCTCAACCTTGCCCTCCACCCAATTGCTCGCAATGCTGGCCACGGGGCCAAGAAGCATTTTTAACATTATAACACCTATTATAATTCCTAGTTCAGTGGATTTGCGGCGGCATCAAGCCCCTTCCACAAATCATCTATCTCACGGTTAATCTTTTGGAAGCTTTTGTCAATGCCATCAACCTTTTCCTTAAAGCCTTTGACAATAAGGTCATTCTCAACCGAAACCTTCTCAACATTGGAAATCCTATCCCGCATATCAAGAAGCTCTTTTTGGTTTTCCATAATTGTTGATAGGTTTGCGCCAAGAACAGTGAGCTTTTCAGCCGTGTCGCTATTTCCAGAAACAGCGGCCTCCACCGATTCTATCCTCCCGTAAAACTCCGCGACAGCCCATATACCGCCAGCTAGGGTGGTGGCGATAGAGATTACGATTGCAATCCAAACCCCCTTCAGATTGACGCCGCCAATCTTTAGCTCTGTTTCCTCTAGGCTCATTGGATGTAGGCTTGTTGCTCATTGTAAATCACTTCACCCTGACCCAGCACCTCAGATGCCGTTACATAATCAGCCATCAAAAAGTCGTGAAACTCAATATGCCCGACATTGGCCGCCCATTGGACACTCAAAATGTCATTGGTGGCCGAGTAAGAGATAGAGGCTTCAGCCATTGATTGCCCATAGTCTTTCGCCTGTTGGTCAGAAATGCTTGTAAGTTGCTCATTCTTAGATGCGGCCAAGAAGGCCCCAGCTTCACGGGCATTAACAGCGATCGCCTCAATTGACTGGTTATATTCAGCGACTGTTTCCTGTTTGATGCTGACATCGTTCTGTTCAACGTATTCTTGAACAGCAATTTGGTCTGCAACATTTTCGGTTTGTTGCGCGACTTCTGCTTTTTCAGCGACTTCCTCAACGATAGCTAGTTGATGGCTGGCCACCACGAAATTATCAATTGCTTCAGAAACCTTGACCATTGATTCAGCGGCCTTCTCCTCAAGCTTCATTTGCGTGGTAAAATACAGAGCGTTTTGCACGCCCGTAATCGCGTCATTGTAAGCCGCAAGCTCTGTATCAGTAATTTTATAGTCAAACTCATTGATGGAATTGTAATCAATAATCCCTCCATTTGAGGCATAATAAGCCGAGCCATAGGCCGCATGACGACCCTGCTCAAGTTTTACCGCAATCGTGCGGCTTGCATCCAAAAGATTATCAATCGTCGTCTCTGCGTGAGCTACGGAAACGCTCAGAGATACTGCCGCCAGTGCTATTAACTTCTTCATCATCTTCTTCCTTGCCGATGCGTAATATCTTATCATAATACATTTTCCGTTTTTTGTAATCGGGTATGAACGTTTCTGGGTCTCTTTTCATTAAAAGTGTTGCGGCCCTGCCGACCACCAGCTTACCGTTCACGGATATTGGGCATGGTGTGGCGCTGGAAAACATTGCCTTCCAAGTCTCCACGGATTGACACAATCTTGCCACAGAAGCGATGGACATCCCTTGCTCTTTGAGAGCCTTGGAATCCCTCCTGCGATTGCATTCTTCGTCTTGCTTGTAACCTCCAAGCGAAAGACCCAGAACATTTACCTGAACCCCCATACCCTTTCCTATTAGACAGCTTTCACTGCCACCTGAGGGCGTGCTTGGCGACACGGCGGTTGGTGGGGGCGTAACATTGGAAGCCGCTCCAGCGCCGTTATAATTGTTTGTCGTGGAGGTTGATGGGTTGTTACTGCTTACGGTGCTGTTGACGTTACTTGTGTTCAAGTCGCCCGTTTGATCAGTCTGTGCTATTGCTGGCGGCGCTATTAGCAAGAGCGCTAATAGTAGGCGTTTCATGCCGCATCCTAACCCATCTTTAGTAAAATTGTTATCACAGTCCCAAAAATTGCTGACATCAAAGCACCACCAACAACTGAAAGCCAAGTAATGCGCCAGTGCAGGTTCTTAATCTGCGCTTCCATCAATTGCCTAAACATGGCGCACTCTTTTTCGTGGGCTTCAAGCTGGGACTGAGTAGTCATTATTTCTTCAAATTCAGCGCAAGAAGCTGAACAGCCTTTGTGATTTTGGCAATGATTTTATTGTCAGAATCAGACGGTGTAATATTCGCAATAATTGAGGCCGCCGCAATGATTCCAGTAACCCAAGAAATGATTTCTTCCATGATAAACTCCTGTGATTTGGATAATTATATCATACGAAAAAATTGAAATCTCAATCCCTTTGGTTTATTTTGAATCGCAAGCGCACAAGAAAGACCGAACAAGCTGTCCAGCCACCTGAGCATCTAAGGCTTTTTGATATTCTGAGTTGTTTTTTATGGCATTAAGGCCAATTGTAAAAAACCAAGCAACCAGAACGGCGCAAGAGACTCTAAATATCAGCCAGTTTTTATCACTTCTTTTGACCATGTTGTAAACCTCTCGCAAGTGTTAATCGCTTTGGTTGGCGGCCTAACGCCAAGCTCTAAGCGTATTTCTTCCAGTGACTTCTGTAAATTATCCTCAAATGGGTATGACCGCAAGTCAACGTTTCGCTGTCTCAAATAAATATCAATCCAAACCCGAATCATCGTGAAAAGTGTAGATGGCCGCTTAGATATAACCCTGAAAGTGCCAAAAACAAAAAGAACAACCATGCCAGTAGCGCCGCCTTGAAAGTAATGCGTAGCGAGGGTCGCGCCCTCCCCAAAACGAGAGCGAGAGTAGCCGAAAACAACATGGATAATATCATGGACATCCTTCTCCCAGCGATGATGCTCGTTAAGTATCTTGGTCAAGGGTGTTTCCTCAGCCGACTCGCTTGGTTTATTTTTTTGATAACTTGAAAGGAATTTTGCGTAATCAATTTCTTCAGATGACATAAATTCAAAAAACTCCCGCCCAAAGCTACCCTCTGGGTGATTGGAAAGCTTCTCAAAATTTTCAAGGTAATCTGCTAGGTTTTTTTTCCGCGATAGCCGTAAGACGTTCTCAGGTTTTCTTAGAAACTTTTGGCGGTGTTTTTCATATCGTTTGCTCCCAAACATACTGACATATTTGAAAACAACATTCGGGCGCTCTGATGCCTCATATGACTCCACCCCACGCCATTCAATTAAAGCTTTAATCAGTTTAATCACGATACAATCTAATAACCTTGGTGTCGCTTTCAGCGCTTACCGTAATGTCGCCTGATGAAAGTTTATAATACTGGTAAGCTGTCATCGTCACACCATCTTTGTCGACATCCTTTGTGAAGAAAACATAGCAATCATTTCCTTGCTTATCAATCAAAGATTCGGTGCCCGCTGGTATGTCCTTGAACCTAACTGTCCAAGCCTTTGGCTCACCATCAATACGCATAAAGCAGGCAAAAGCACTTCCTTCGGAAACCTCTATTCTAGCCTTGTCGCAAGCTGGCGCGGTGGAACCCCTTAACGGCGCCCAATCAAGTTGATTGTATGAAACCTGATATTCAACAAAAATATCATTTCCGTTTTCATAGACGACGGCATCGGGCGTGTCATTGCTTGCCCATTCCGAATATTCAGCAAAAACTTCATCAAATATTCCTGAGCCATCTTCTATCTCTAAGTATTTTATGAGGCAAGAACCCTCCATCAGCATATGATTTTCACCATTTAGCGTTAGGTTGCTCGTGTTGGGGTGATGCACTACTTGACCAGCGTTGTGAGCTATATCACGAGCATCATCCCGTTCAAAGTAATCGCCCTCATTGCAATTCAGCGCCACAGAAAGCGTCACCTTGCCATCAATATTCACCATGGGCGTGAATGACATATTGCTATCTAGGCTCATAGCTCATCAGCCTCCGTGGGTTCCGCTACGGGGCCGTTTGATGCATCTCTATTAAATGTGCTTTGAATGTGAGCATCCAACCAAGCGGGCAAATCTTCAGGCCAAGTTTCTGGCTCTATAACAATAATCGTCCCCTCTAAAAAACCCGCCCTTACGCAAATGACATTGGTTTCTTGATTTTGCGCGACAACCTCATAATCACTGTAATCCATAACTATCTCCTCAACTCCAAAGTAAATGTTCCGCTTGACGGGAGCGTAAAGCCTGTATTCAAAAAATTAACCCCATTTCTGTGAGTCGGTGAGCCTTCGGTTCCAGTGTCGTTGACAATATTGTAATCGTCAGTTGTGACGTCACCAACCAAGGTTCCGTTGATGTAAACTTGACGTATGACCAATCTGTCTTTAGCCATACCCCACTGAAATGGGTCAAAAATGGTTATTTGAATAATCCTGTTTGTCCCTGTATAGGGGCCAAAGCCAGCCGCGCTCAAGCTTATATAACCGCTTGATGGAAGCCTAACGTATCTAGTAATCGGCCCCCCGTCAGTGTTGCTTAAGTTGCTGAAATCCCCAGATGCGGCACCTGAACAGGAGAAACCAGTAATCCCACCTTTTTGACGAGTCCTCAGCGCTTGAATGGCAACAATCCGTCCTCGCCAAAATGAATTAGGCGTGAACCTAACGTTAGCCAAAAACGGGCTCGTAGTTTCCTTCTCTCCCCTAACTTGGAGAAGTGTTGGCCCCTGTGTTGGAAGCAACCAACCTGAGCGGCCATCATCAACTCTGGTTTCGTTCCCAGCAACTGATGACCAATTAGTATTTCTTCTATAGTAGTTGTTGTATCTATCAAGCTCGTCGGGCCTTGTCCAAACAGCCGTTGTATTCGTATAAATGTAACCAGTATGATTAAAGGCCGAACCAAACCTCTGGCGAGATATATTGGTGTCTGAAGTGTTAGATATAGTTCCCGCCGCTGTGGTTCTTAACTGGCCTTGTATGTCCACCCGAAACGGTAATGTGCTTGGGTTATCATATCTTTGATAAGCCGTATACAAACTCATTCCGTTTGGGACCTGCCCCTGCAAAACATCTGGAATGTCGGGCACAGCGGCGCTTCCAACCACTGAGCCAAACGGAACGTTTCTGTCCAAGCGATACCCCCTTCCTTCACTGGAGTTTTGGCCATCCCCAGAGTTTATGGTTCCGCTCCAAATAATACCATTATCAATTTGGTATAGGTCATCAAAGCCTATTGAGCCAGACTGGGGAACACCATCATTAATGTTGCTGGTAACTTGAATCCTTGAGTTTGGCTCATAAAAGACAATATAATATAAATCGTTCTTTTCCCTTGTTGAGTTTTCAAAAATATCCTTAAAACCATAGTTGTTCTGCCAAGCGCTATAAGAGCCAGCGCTAACAAGGCTTCCGCGTGTAATATAGCCTTGCGGATTACCTATTGGATACTTAGCGCGGTATTGAGCATTTCCAAAGGAAGCCGTGTCCACCAGATAAGAAGTAGTCATGTTTTCCCGTTCAGGGGTAAAATCTGCAAGGGTTCCTTGTTCACCTAAGACATTTGGTTCGCCAACATGAACAAAAACCTGCACTGTTGTCGTTATTGTTCCGCTTCCATCTTCACCAGTAGCCCGTTGGGTGGTCTTAACCCTCCAATAAGTGTTTTCGCTGGCGGTGTTTACATACTTGCTTCCAGTGTAAGAGTAAGCCTCAGCCCCAGAAACAACCTTGTTACCCCCAGAGCGAAAGTCTGACATAGAAATTGAATCCGTGTCATTGAAGTGGGTTCTTAAATCAGACAGACTAATTTGGCCAGAAGATATAGCTAACTTAGACATTTAATTTTTCCTCAATGGCTTTGATTTTCTTGTCTTGCTCATCAATTTTTTCGTTAAGAAACTTAACGGCTTCAATCAAATATCCTGTGATGTTCCCATAGGCTACACTTAGGTATTCCTTGCTGTCGTCAACAAGCTCTGGCGCCACCGCTTCAATTTCTTGTGCGACCACCCCAGACCCACGCTTTCCGTCTTTTGTATATGATACGCCCCGCATACTGAAAACCTTTGAGCCATCAAGGGTTTCAATATTCTCTTTCAAACGAGAATCAGAATAAGCCGTCATGTTTCCGCCTGAGGTAATATCACCATCAGCCGAAAAATCACCAGTATCAGTCATGGTCATCCGTGAGACGCTAGAAGAATTTTGGAAATCCAAGCCAGATGCAGTGGGTGCTTTAATTACCCCGTCTGTCGTGCTTACAGTAAGCCATGCTGTATCAGCTGAGTTTCTAAGTTTAAGAGACGTGGTGGTTGTGTCAAACCATAAAAGCCCCGCAAACGTCTGTGTCGGCGGTGTGGCGCTTAGGTTTGTTGAGCGTATTGCTTTAAGGACGTTGTTGATGTCAGTCCTTACAGCCGCCGCCGTGTTATTCGCAATATCATAATCATGCGTTGCCATTAGTTATACTCCACTTTCGCCGTAAGCTCAGATATGCTTGGGGTTATATCATTGCTGGTTGATTTCAATTTTACCATAAATCTAAATGCCCGACCATAGAAGTCACCCGCCTTAAATTGCTGATAGTCAGACCAAGTGGGCGTTCCCGCTGGATCATCAGTTGTTGTGCTTATGTAAAACAAAACATCAACATCCACCTTGTCCTCACCGTCAGTCAAATTATCCCAAAGTCCAGCTGACTCATCCAAAAGTCCAGTCACATCATCCCATAAGCCATTATCACCGAACCTTAGAAGCTTGCAGTGCATACTTGCGCGAACCTTCCTCGCTGGATTAGAGACATCATATGTGTCTATATAGTTTGAAAATACGTAAGTCCCCTCTGATGGGGCTGTTTCGTAGGTTGAAAGGCGAAGATTGCCACTGGTCACAGACACGCCAGTTTTTGTTCCGCTGAACGTTGTGTGCTCGGATTGCGTCATGTTGTTTGTGTATGACGGGAGCATATCTTGGGTGATAACAACTGATGTTGCGTTTTCACTTGGTATTTTTAATTTGTCATAAGCGCGTATCAAATATGTTCCAACGCGAGCAGGGACGGCAACCGTTGAAGCTGGGCGGCTAACCTTTTCCACCGCTGTTGTAGCATGGGACATCTTTGCCCCGACCGTATCTACCGCGTGGCGGATTATGTAGTAAGATAGGTCAAAGTTTTCAACTGGAGTCCACTCAAGGTTTGTGTATCCCTCGTTTACGTTGGCTGAGAAGTTTGTTACGTCATCAGGCGGGTCAATATTTGGGCTGACTATTACAGTGGCTGAGGCGTATGCCCCACGAGTTCCCACGCTATTTACGCCTCTAGCTCTAACTGTGTATTGCATTGGAGTATCTGGCGTAAGTCGTTCCGTTACTACATCACGGACTTGGAAAACACCAAGACTGCCCTGTCCAACAAGCTGATATTCGCTATCTGGGGTAGGTATAGTCTGCGTTGGGTCATTTGGGTCAAGCTTGAGCGTTGGCTTATATTCAACAATGCAGGTATCCAGCAAGGATGTGTCATCGGTTCTTACCTCAATGTTCAAAACCGTAATAACGTGCTCGTTGATAATTTCATCGGTCGCTGTGGGGTGCACAGAAACATCAGCCACGAACCTTCCTGTGTTTTCAACTACTGGAGGATTTATTTCATCAGGCTCCTCATCAGCAGTCCAAGAATAAACTGCATCAGATATTTCCTGTAGAGTAACATCAAACGCAACACCAGAATCTGAGTTTGGTGTAATCCCCCAAGAAACAACCTCAAAGGTTCCGTCAATTCCCATTCTGTTGTTTTGATAAGTTACCCAATCACCCACGGCCAACTGAGCGGCCTTCATTCCAAAAACAGCCTGAACCTGTTTCTGTTGCCTTGTCTTTAGAAGTAAAATTTTTGCGATTCTTTTTGCCATAGAAGCGCTGATTGTAAACAAAAGGTCAACGTTGTTGCTTGACGGACTGCCATCTTCCTCAAGAGCGCTTTGGGAAACAACTGTTGGGTAATCACTTTTTTGCCAAGATGTCTCATAACTTTTGTAAAGGCCGTTGATTTCATTATATAACTCACGCCTTGTTCGTGCCGTTTGAACCTTTAGGCCGCTGACCAAATCATCATCAGTTAGAGTAACGGTTGCCGTTCTAGGGACGCCAGCATAAAATTGAAACTTTCCAAGTGAATAAAAAACATTGCCAGCCGCCGATGTAGCAATTGAGTTGATTACGTTTTCTGGGGTTGCTTCAGTTGTGAACGCTCCATTTGTGGTGTAAAGCGGGCCGACCCCAATAGCTCCAATTGAAACTTTCACCTGTTCACTTTGCTCAAAATCAAACAACCTGAAAAGGAGACTGGAGCCTATAAAGCCATATGAGCGAGTTATGCTAAAAACATAATATCCATCTTCTTCAACAACTGAGTCAATAAGCCACCGCCTACCCCTGACGCTATCAACAAAATTGCCGATAACGCCGTAATCAGCGCCAGCCTCTTGAAAAAAAGCAGACCTATCAACTCCGCTTGCATCAAGGGCTGATATGTATATTTGTCCAGCTGAGTAAAGTGCACCGCTGTCCGTCTTTACCACACCAGATGTCGGCGCAGTTTGGCTTTTGTCTGTGTCATAGACATAATCAAAAGTCGGGGCATCGCCAAGAATACAGTCCTGCTTGGCCTGCATGAATGAAACATCGTCTATTTCTGATTGCTCACACCCCAAACCATAATCAGCAGTCAGGTAATCGCGTAAGCAAAGTGCTGGATTTTCTGACCACGTCCAAGTTGAGGCGTCTGTCGCCGACTGGTTGACATCTTCAGGGTCGTAAATCTTTTTCCCCTTCACTACGAATGTGATTCTTGGCTCACCGCTTGTGAAGTATTCTGGGTCGTGCTCTAGGCGGATGTAAACATATGATATTCCGTTAAGCACATGATTTGATGTCCAAGAAGCAACCCTTGTTTTTAGGTTGCTGTCAGATGTTGTTTGTGCTCCGTTGTGAAACGTTGCCCTAACAAGGCCGCTGATGTCAGTATCAAAGCCAGCCCCAAAAATGCCAGTTAAATTATAAAGGGCAAGACCAGCCGAGTTTGTGTTTGCTGTGCCCACCTTGTAAGACGACAGGACTTCTCGCTCAACATTGTTATCAAGCGGCCCATCAAACACAAGGCGCTCGTCATCAAAGTGTATTTCCTCCAAGGATTCACACTCGTGGCCAGCTATCGCAACCACCATATGAAGAAACTTATCTTTATCGGTTGTTTCCTTAAACACAACCACGCCGCCGATTCTGGTTCTGCCGTATATAATTTGCTGATGGGCTGTTGGGTCTGGGCCACTTACATCATAACCACCGTCAACCCCCATATCACCCATTGCTGGAGCCAGCTGTTTAGCAAGCTCTGAAAGCGCGAGCATACCAACAAAATAATAAAGAAACTTCATTGTCATAAGTGCGCCAGCCGCGCCATATGCCGCAACCGCTGAAACTACAATCGTAACAGGGTCAGCAAGAGCCGCAGTTGGGGCTAATACGGAAAGACCTAAGATGTATAGAAAAAATCTAATCATTGTGGCCTCCAAACAAAGTCGCAATCCAAACGCGGTAAAAAAACAACACCATCGCTAGAAACGAACGCAATGTTTCGGTCAACAACGACACCAAACGAATAACCAAAAACACTTGACTCGCCCTCAAACACTGGGCGGCCAATTATATCACCAACCTTGGTAAACGGCGTTTCCACCCTTGAGAATCTGTTGTCTAGGTATTCTATGATGTTATCTTCTTCAAATGAATCCTGAAGCTGTTTGTAGTATTTTACCGCCCCCGTAAGGGTGCTGTAATTTCCCACAACGTTCAGCAGGTGCTCGCCATAGAAAGCTTCGTAGCAAGCGTCCATAAATGTAAAGCAATCAAGCTCCCCCCACTCAAGAGGTTTACCGCGTGTGCTATAAATCAAATTTTGGACTCTACTGCGCCATTCAGGGTGTTTCATTATCTTCCCCATCTAATTTTTTTAAGTGGCGTGGTATTGGTAAAATCCAACCCTTTGTCTTGCGGATATTTTGACTTCAGCCAATTGGGCGTGAACCTGATGTTTGATGGCCTGCGTAATGCAACCAGCCTGCTTTCAAGGGATAATGATATGGTTGAGCTTTCCTCGCTCTCATCAATGTTCATCATATCCATAAAGCCAGTGAACACATTATCAAACAAGCCAGCGTTATCTTGGCCAGCGGCTGTTAAATCAACGGGGCTGTCTGCACCAAGTACGCAAAGGCTGATTGTTCCCTTTTTTCCCTGATACTTTGTTGTCAGCGCCAGCTTAAGAGGCTCAGTTTGCCCACGGGGGATACCGCTAAGGGTGAGTTGAGCGCCGCGAGCGGAGATTTCCAAAACCTCATCAATTTTTGAAATGCCAAGCATTGCTCCGCCGCCAGTATATTCTTCGCCATTTATAAGCATTTGCCCAATACCAGACCAAAGCCGCAAGGGGGTATCAAACTCCAACTTAACGGCAAAAAAAACCTGAATCTCACGTTGCGTAAGGGCGGCAAGTGCCGTGGCGTTTAACGCTCTACTCATTGTGCAATCTCGCCAGATATATCAGTAATGATGTTTTCAACGGCGGTAAAGTTAAGGCCGTATGTTTGCGCTTGATTTATGTCCCATGTTGTTTCACTGCTGTTCAAGCGGAATATGCCCGCCGTGTTTTGAACCTTGATGTCTGCGTAATCGTCAGTCTTGTGCGCCGCCCTGCGGATGTTTGGCCAAATAACCACCTCGCACCCACCGTTCTCATCAGTGTTTACGTCCTGCAAAACCTTGTGAAGGTGTTGCGTTCCATCAGCACCAGTTCCCAGCTGGATATAATCGCCAGCCTTTAGGTATCCAGTTACGTTATTTTGGTCTGTGTCAAAGTAAATGGTATCATTTGCTGGCACAATAGTGGTTCCGTTGTTGAAAACCTCTATTGTGTTTGTGTCTCGTGCGCTCCCCCTTGGCGTGTATGCTGTTGGATCACTGAGATAAAAGGTTCCCCTTTGCCCCTTTAGGCTCATAAGCCACGCAATCCAAGTTTCAGCGGCGGCTCGCTTCATAGGTGGGAGGCTGATGTCCGCTTCCCAGCGTTGCGCCCCAAAGGTTTGAACCTGCTCTTTGTATGTAAAGGGCGAGCGAGTCAATAGAGTTCCGTTTATAGCTCTCAAAGAGATGCGAGCCATCCCTGTAACTGTCGGCATTGTTAGTGGGTATGTGATAGCCATTAGAAAGCCCTCGTGTATGAACCGCCGCGTTGCGCCTGTTCTGCAACCGCCGCTTTCGTGGCCTCTTGAATTTGTGGCATCATTGTCATTACCTCATTTCGGACTGTAGCCTGAACACCCGTGCTAAAGTTTAGTGATTGGTTTATCACAACAGGTGTTCCGCCACCCATAATGTTTCGCGTGTCGTGTGCATTTTTAACAACTGAAGCGCTCTTTGGGATAATGAGCTCTGGGCCACGCTCACCCACAATCGCGGGCTGTCCACCCCTCATTGAACCGCCAGAGGCAAATGTTGGAAGCATGGCGCTTTGAGGCGCCCCAAAAAAACTCATGGCCGCGTTAACCATTCTGTTCACAACCGCCAATTCAATCAGTTTTTGAATTACGGTGCTGATGACACTTGAGACAACATTTTTCATTCCCTCCATGCCGCTTGTAACGCCAGTCACCATGTCTGTCATGGACTGAGATATGCCACTTGATAACTGTTGTGCAGAACCTTCAATTAAACTATTTATTTCCTCTATGCCCTGCATCTTAATTGACATTTCGTCAATAGCGTTAGTCATAGCCTCATAGTTTGCCAACTGCTGTGGAGTAAACGCCGCCCCGCCCTGTTGTGCGGAAAGAAGCGCAAGCTCAGCCTCTGTGGCTCCCCGTAGCGCGGCGGCTAGGAGGTCAACCTCATTGGCTTGGTCTTGCATAAACTTGGTTCCCTCACCAAGAGCAGTGGCTCCTTGTTCTTTCTTAACTTCTTCTTTTTTGCTTTTTTCCAACGCGTCCGCACGCTTTGCGTTAGCCTCAAGGGCTTCAATGTTGTCGAGCTCTACCATCATCTGCTCAGCTATAGCCGCTGTTTTTCGCTCAATAATTCCTATCTGCCGCTGGTCTTGTGTCGTTTGTCGCTCACCCACCTTTTGGTGATACTCATACGCGTCAGCCAGCTTCATAAGCTCAGCCTGAAGACCCGCCACAACCTTTTGCGATTCCTCGATTGTTGAACCACTAGCCGATGGGCCATTAAGGAACTCAGCCAACGCATCAGCCGCTAGAGTTGTCGCCTCTACCAGTCCAGTAAACATTGGAAGCAGTTTAGTCCCAATGGCAAGCTGAAGCCTCTCAATGGCCGCTTGCATATTCTTCACTCTATTGGCGTATGACTCAGCAGTTCTAGCGGCATCTCCGTGTGCATCAGTTGTGCCAGCTAGAATCAGATTTAGCCTAGCTTGCACTTTTTCGGCGGCTGTGATTTGCGCCTTTGACTTAGTAATACCCATGCGGAAAAGCTCCGCCTGTAGCTCAGCCTCAGTAATGACAATACCAAACCTGCGGACGGTTTCATGGTTGCCGACCAAGGCGCTTTGAAACGCCTTCATGGTTTCAGTGTCAGAAGCGTTGTTGAATGATGCTACATCAGTCGCCAACTTGGCCAACTCAACAGAAAGCCCAGCCGCCTCACCACGGGCAAAACCCATTGGAACAAAGGTATCCTGAACACTGGCGGCCATTTCTTCAAGTTGAAAAGCTGAGCGACCAACCTCTTTACCAAACTCACCCAGTTGCTTTCTTACGTCCCCAGCAAACTCACCAAAAACGACACTTGATTTGGCCTGCATCTCCTCAACGTGAGATGTAAAGTCTACAGCCGCGTTTGCGGCTCGTGCAAATTCCCGAACAACTACAGCCCCAGCTACAAGCTTAATAGCCTTGCTTAGCTTGTTCATGTTCTTGGCGCTTCTATCACCTGTGCGCTTGGTATCCTTCTCAAGCTGTCCAAGCTTGCGGCGTACGTCCTTTAGGTCGGCGGTGACCTCAATGAGTAGTGTGTCAACAGTGGTGGCCATTAGTCAGGATACCTTTCCATCAGGTCGTTTAGCTCATCTCGTCCCAGCGGAGCAGGTTTACCAGATGAATGAAACTCGCTGAATCCGTTTAATGCGGCGTAAAATTCGTGGGGGCTTAAATCCCAAAAATCTTTTGGCCGCATCTGCATAATTCCAAGTCCAATTTCCATGTAATTATGCCACGGAAACTCATCTGATGCTACGCCTCCTCCGCCTCGTCCTTTCCCTCATCTTGACCGCCGACAAGAGCATTAGTCAACACTTCGCCAGCCGCACCCATAGCGGCCACAATTCCAGCGTCCCAAATGATTTTATTTACATCTTTGTCCGTGACGTTATTGCCGCCGCCCTTAATGGCCGCGTGGAGGATAATAGAAAGCGTTGAGAGGCCAATAGACGTGTCGCCTATGCTCTGGGCCAAACGGATAACGCTTTGCCCTGTCAGGCCTTCTATGCGTGCAATTGAATCAAAGTTTAGGCGGGTGTTGTATTCACTGTCGCCAAGGGTAATCTTCATCTCACCCCTATGCTTGTTAGCCATATGGCTCTCCTAGTCTTGAGGGGCTTCTCCCTCAGGTTCCACCGCGACCCTCTTGGTCTTGGCTGGTTTAGGTGCATCTGCACTCAAAAGCATATAAATTGTTTCGTCACGATTCCCCATGTTTACTGCATGAGTAACCTTGAAAGACTTGTTGCCCACCAAGATTGAATCGCCAACCCCCACGCCTTCAACATAAGGAATGGCGGCGCGGCCATCGGTTTCATTAAAGCTACCGACAACCTCGCCACCATTGACCGTGATGTTAGCTTTACGCCAAGCCATTATTAGGCCGCCGTGAAGGTGATTTCGCCAGAGCTTTCCAGCGTAACTGAGTAGGTCACTTCTCCGTTATACTCACCAGAGTATTCCAAAGACGCTACCATGAATTTACCTTCGTAAGTTCCAAAGTCTGGGACAATCACGTTGTAATTGCTGAAGCTCGCCGCACCAAAAGCCGCTTGAAGCGTTGTTTCACTTGCCGCATCCGTAAACACACCAGAACCTGAAATGCTAACGGTTTGGATGCCACCGTTTGCGAGAAGCTCACGATGATTTGCACTATCAACCGTTGTTACATCAACGGCTTCATCACCGAAAGAAATGCTGGTTGAGCGAAGTCCACCGACTGTTGTGTAGGTGTCGCCGCTTGGGTCTGCCGCAGTAGTCCCGATTTTAATAAGAAGGGCTGAACCTTTTTGAGCCGCCATGTCTTTATCTCCTAGTTATCAAACACAACGACCCGAAACCTCATGATGCCGTGCCGCGTTATACCATCTGCTTCTACAAGTGTTTGCTCAAACTCATGTCTAATGTTCACCAAAGAAGCACCATCTACAGTTATATCACTATTGTGAAGCGCTGAAAAGACCTGTTGCATAATCTCCTTCACCTCTTTACGTCCGCCTCTGTAGCGTGACCAGATGTGCAAGGTTACTGTGTGTTCGTGTGCATCAAGCGTTTTGGTTCCAGCGTTCGTGGCCGTTTCCTCACCGATGGTGACGTAAGGGTAGATCGTATCTTCTTCAACATCATCAAAAATGCCAGAAATGGCGTTGCCATCAGCACCCAAGATGTTGGCGTTTTCAAGCTCTGTGTATATTGCTTTTTGAAGGTTCCAGCTGTGCAGTGCCATTAAAACAACTCCCTAAGTTTGCGGCGTAGCTTTGGTCTAACCTGCTCCGCTGAAGGTTGCATGAATGGTCTAGCCGCCATTTTACTGGTTCCAAACTCCAAATGAGCAGAGTAATTAGCCCTGCTCTCGACGCTACCAGACAGCCCTGTTGTTGAAGGTTGGACGTTTATGTTGGATGCCAAGTATCCAGTATCGTTTGCTGGATATTCACCAGCGGCTGATGCTGTGTGGCTCACGCCGCCCCTTGTGTAGGTTGTTCCGCTTTTGTTGCCAGCCAGTATGCCTTGAACGGCAATAGCCCTAGTTTCCTGTAGCGCATAGGCAACGGCTCTACGGGCGCTTTTCTCATAGTTTTTAAGGACGCCCTTGTATCGCGGCCTGTGCGTGACTTTAACCGTCATGTTCCAGCCCCCTCAGTGCAGAGAAGCTCAAGATAGCGCTCGCGGTAATCCTTGTTGAGAATGGCGTTTATGGCCAAATAAGTTGTGGTCGTTTTAGCCTCTCTCGTGCGGGCGTATTTTATGCGATACTTTTGGCTAATGTCATTTCGAAAACGTATGGTAACAACGTGAGATATGTTTTGCTCTATCTTATCACCAAAGAACCGCTCGCTGCCATTGGGGGCCTTTATGTCAGCAAAAACGTCATCAACGTCTGTCCAAGTTACACCAAACCCGCCGCCACCGTCAGCGACCCGCGTCTGTCTTTGTAAGGTAATCTTGTGACGCATTGCACCAATACCCATAGCAATCACCAAACTTTTTGAACGACATTGTTGAACGGGGTGCTATTAAGGGACATTACCTTGTAAGGTCGGATTAAGGCCTCAATAATCGACGGGGCCTTAGGTGGCGGGAATCTCTCAAAGTCTCCACGATGCTCATAATTAAATGTAATGAACTGCATAATCGCAAGACGCAACGGCTCTGGCACATCGGTATCATTTGAACCGTATCCCGCAACATACTGAATCTCAATTCCATTGGCCGCCCGCAATCCAGTTGGCCAGCTTTGCCCATCACGCAACACAATTCTAGGCGGCGTGTTTGCCGTGTCTACATAATACTTGTCAGAATTAAATATCGTCGCTGAATCGCTATCATCATAAGATTTGACGTGCGTAACAGAAACAAGCGGCCCTCTAGTCAACTCAATGAAGTTTTGACGATACGCAATATCTGGCCCAACACGCGAGCCCTCCCAGAGCGAATAATCAGTCTCGTGGACGTAATCAATGAAAAGATTATAGGTCGTGTTGATAAGCGTGCGCTGAGTCATCTCCTCAACCTGCTTTGTGGCCGCAATAATCAAACCGCGAACCAGCGTGTCATCGGTTTGGTCACTCAGCCTTAAATGTTCCTTAACCCGTGTGAGGCTTACAGGGTAATCAATAGCCTCTGTGACAATTTGTAATCCAGCCATATCCGTTCTCCGTGTCTGATGGAATTATACACTCTTTCAGATAATGATGCCACGCTAATTGACGTCTCCTCCATATCTAGCAGTCCACATGGTCAAAGAATACTTTGTGCCGCCAGTAAGGGGGTTCACTTGGTGCCCATGCGTTACGGATGATGGAAATAATATGCAATGCCCAACGGGGACATCTTTGTTGCTAAAGTCCTGTCGTGGGAAATAAAGCTCTGCGCCATCATATTCATCGTTCAGCTTTACACTTCCAGTCACCAGTGAAGCGTCAGTGTGCAGGCCAAGGCTGGTTTGCGTATCCAGCGTGTATCGCATAGTGAAGGCGTCTCTAAGGCCAATATGCCTCATAGGGTTCCAATGTTCTTCAGCAATTTTACCAAGCTTCTCAGCCCACATATCTTCAATCGGCTTCCACATATTTATTTTTCTAATTCTAATTTCTTGAGCTGGAAATTGGTCTCCGCTCATGGATTGCCAGTCCCCAGCCTTTTCTGAGGCCTCAATTAGCAAATTACACTCTGCTTCCGAAAATAGTGGTGTTACCAAAATTTCATCGCCAATCACTTCATAATCAAGCGTGTTGTAATACGGGAGAGGTAATTTTGGCTCATTAAGAGGGTTCCACATACCGTAAATCCTTTCAAACTCATCTTTTTCATACTCGCCGCCATTGCCGTGATATGTGCAGGGGCAACACCCCGTTATTGGATTATATAACTGCTCTCCAATCTTTTGCATTGATGGCTCATGGTTTTGGAAAATATAAGCCTCATAGTCCAGCGCCACATTAACTGCGCCATCCCAATCAAATCTATTTTTATGCCAGAGGAATCGTCTGTGGAAAAATGCTTGGTCATCATCTCCCTCGTCCTCATCTGTTTTTTCAAGAAATTTCTTGATGGCACCAGCCCGCCCGATATATTGACCGCTATTAAGATAGCGATATGGCGTATGGCTCTCAGGGTAATCAGTTCCGTAGTCAAAATCTGGCCAAAGATTAGCCTCAGCGCCTATCAACAAATCTACGTCAAACCCCAAAAACCTCTCTAAGACGGTTTCCTTGGTGTCATTTATGAACGTATCATAGCCGTCCATGAACATAACAATTGTATCAGGGTCAACATCTTCAACAAATTTACGCACAAATTCAATCTTGGGAAAGCCGCCAGTCCCATACATATCGTCTCTCCAGCTATCTTCTGATCCAAGTATGGTTATTGGCCACCCAAACTTCGCGGCTGTATCAGTGAGGCGGACGGCTTTTTGTTTTTCCGTGGCCACGGTTATTAGATGAAAATTCTTAATACTCACTTGCTCTGTCTCCTCAATGGCGCTTGGCCTGTATTTTCTCTCTATTTGTCGCACAATTGGCGGCTCAAAGAAATAGTTTTGTTTTTTCTCCGCTAAACCACCCCTGTAAGCCCCAAATTCGCCCCCAGAGAGCGCGTATGGTAAAAATTCGTCTACTGGTACCAAAGATGAAGAAAAGCCCTGACAAAGCAAATATCGCGCTGTTTCTGGTGTGATTGCATAAGCGTGAGCGTTGTACCAATAGCCCATCGTGTTTTCTCTATAGCCAAGCCATACGCTATCATGCTCATTTAGTAGTGAGTCAATCTGCTTGAGGTCAATGTCCGTGTAGACAGCATCCTCCTCAAGGATAATTCCATTTTCATCGCTGTTTGCTATTTTTTCCCAGACGCGCAAGTGGCTAATAGCACATCCCACCTCACCTACAAGCATTGGCCTTTTGAGTAGGGGGTCAAGCCAGCCGTCCATAGGGCGGCACCCTGTTTCTTGATATATCTGCTCTACAGATTTACCCCTGCCATCATATGCGTCAGCGTGCAGGGATATTTGATAAATTATGGCCATAAGCCAAAGTAATTGCTAACGCAGAAACTAACAAGGAAAATTATTCTTCTTCGGTGGCTTCTTCTGGTTGGCTAATCACGCCGACAGCTATTTTGCTTTCAACGCCTAGCGCTACCTCAGCAACGCGTACTTCCGTAGCGTCAGCGTCATAAGCACCGTCAGTAAACACGGCATTGACTCCGCGCTGATGCGTTACTGTGCCATCAGTAAACGTCACATCTACAGAAGTTTCGTCACCCGTTGGGGCGTCATATGTGTAAGTTACGGCCATAAGATTATTCCTTCTCGGCTAGTTGGGTTTTGAGGTCATCGACCTCGGTTTTGAGTTCTTTGATTGCTTCAATGAGGTAACCGACCACATTGCCGTAAGCAACAGACAAATACTCACCGCTATCATTGACTAGCTCTGGTGCAACTTTCTGCAATTCCTGAGCGATAACACCTGATGATGCTTCACCGTCTTTGGTAAAAGATACACCACGCATTTCGTAAACTTTAGAGCCATCAAGGGTTTCAATATCTGACTTCAAGCGTTCATCTGAGTAAGCTGTGATGTTGCCAGCCGCCGTTAGATTGCCAGTTGTATCCAGCGTAAGTTTTGCTGTTGTTCCATTTAGCTCAAAGCTAATGGTATCTGCGCCTGTCCTGTAATACATACCCCACTCTTTAGCGTTGTCAGTATCATAAAATTCTAGCCCGTGTGGCCCACCCTGCCCCTCGCCGAATCGGATTGTGGCGAGCTGCTTGGAGATGGTCAGGTTTCCAGTAGTTATGTCATTAGCATCACTTCGCAAGAAACTGCTGGCTTGTAGGCCATCAACAGTATCAGCATCCAGACCAGAGCCAGAGCCATCGTTGCCTGCGTGCCATGGAGTATTACCGTTAATACTTACTTCACCATCTGCACTGATAAGCTCTACATCATCACCAGTAATACTAAGACCACTTATAATACGTGTATTAACACCATCTACGTTAATATTGCCTATAATTGTTGTGTCGCCGTGACCCTCGGCAGTTAATGAGCTTGCTATCCTCAGTGCATCGGTTGCGTTGCCGCGAGCAGACATAATACGGAACTTGTTGTCCGAATAGGTGCTACCAGACAAAGCCGACCAAGAAGGGGTAATAGTATCAACAGAAGAAATATTTACAGCCGTGGCTATGCCTAAACCCATCTTGCTGTAAGCAAGCGAGTCAGCACTCGTTACTGAGCCATCAGCGTTAAAGTCATAGTTCACCGTAGGGGCAAGCCCGCTAAAGTTTACACTACCATCTACAGTCAGCCCATCAGCCGTGACCGTGCCAGTGACATCCAAGTTGCCTGTCATAGTATCAGAAGCATCACTCCGCAAGAAGCTACTAGCTTGAATACCATCAACGGTATCGGCATCTAGACCTGAGCCAGAACCGTCGTTACCTGAATTCCAAATGGTAACAGGGGAAGTCCAAGTGCCGTTATTTTTTACCCTAGCCCGTATTTGGCTTGCGTCTGTATAACTTGTGCTGGCCATTTGCCAAGCATAGCCGCCGTTAGTAGCGTGTTGAGCGTGAAAACCTATACTCCCAAAATTACTACCGTTATCTCTGTAAAACATTGAGCGCGTAATGTTGTCTGCGCCAATCTGGCCGTCAGCAGTATTTGTGTTAGTTGAACCGAAACTGCCATTGAGCGCATAAGGAAATCTATTAGAATCAATACCATCAAGAAAATCAGCATCTAAACCAGAGCCAGAGCCATCGTTGCCAGCGTTCCAAACAGTGTTTCCATTAATTTTAACTGCATTGTTTCCTGCGGTTCCTGGAATCAGGTTAATCTGACCAATCAACGCTGTTCCGCCCTGACCAACCTCAATGGTGTTACCAGTTGTTTTGCCGATTAGCTTACGAAGATAACCACCATCTTTTGTGTAGATGTGGTCACCCAAATCGATAATCAATGGGGCTGTGGCTGTGTCTGTTCCAGCACTGTAAGAACCACCTTGGAGGTAAAGACCGCTAGAGGAGGTATCAAAATCATCACTCCGCAAAAATTGCGTGCTGTTAAGGCTATCCAACGTGTCAGCGTTTGTTGAGGGTATCAGTTGGTGCATCGGGTCTCGGATGTAAAGTGACGCGGTGGAGGGTATGCCAGTCCAACTCAAAATAACTATCGAAGCCCACTGAGCGCCAGAGGTGGGCGTGTATGTGTATTCCTTGGTTTGCCAATCTGTTGATACTGAACCGTTTTCAACCCAATTTGTTTTCCCTGAAGTATCTTCCTGAACAAGCGCATTGTCAGCACTATGAGAAACAGCTACCTTCCCGCTTGGTAGGGCGGAATTATATTCATAAACCCTAATGTAAAGACCATCAGCATACGTTGCGCTTGCCTTAATTTTCACTGATAGTTTATGCGTTTCACCGCTGGATAGGTTTACCATAAACGCTGGGAATGCCGATCCAATTTGGCTATCTCCGTTAAGCTGAAGCACCATCGCTTCCTCTGTGGCAGACCAAGATATTGCGGCGGGGTTGCTTGTTCCGTAAGTCGCGACAGCGCCATATGGAGCATCAGTTAAACCGACCTCACCCTTTTGCCCCTTTGAACCAGCGGTACCAGTAGCGCCATTCTCACCTTTTTGACCTTTAGCACCAATCTCACCTTTTTGACCTTTATCACCAGTTGAGCCAGTTGCACCTACCTCACCCTTTTGCCCCTTCGCGCCAGTCGCACCAGTTGCGCCAGAGGGGCCAGTCGCACCAGTTGCGCCCGTACTACCCGTGGCCCCCACTTCGCCTTTCTGGCCCTTAGCGCCATTTGCACCAGTGGCACCGACCTCACCTTTTTGCCCTTTTTGCCCAACTCCGCCATCGGAACCATCAGAACCAGCCGCACCGACCTCACCTTTTTGGCCTTTTTGCCCCACGCCCCCTGTTGAACCTGTTGCACCCACCTCACCCTTCTGACCCTTTTGACCAGTAGAGCCGTTTGAGCCCGTGGCCCCCACTTCACCCTTTTGGCCTTTGTCGCCAGTGCCACCATCAGAGCCGTTAGCGCCAGTCGCCCCCGTTGCCCCCGTTGCCCCCGTAGCTCCGACTTCACCCTTCTGTCCCTTTTGGCCAACCGCGCCATTAGAGCCATCAGCACCAGCCGCTCCAACTTCGCCTTTTTGCCCCTTTTGGCCCACGCCACCTGTGGAGCCCGTTAAACCCACTTCGCCTTTCTGGCCTTTTTGTCCCGTTCCACCAGTCGAGCCAGTTGCGCCGACTTCGCCCTTTTGCCCCTTTTGGCCCACTGAACCGTCAGAACCGTCAGCACCAGTTGCGCCAGCCGCACCCGTAGCTCCAACTTCACCTTTTTGACCCTTTTGACCGTCAGCACCATTGGAGCCAGCCGAGCCTACTTCGCCTTTCTGACCCTTTTGACCGTCACCGCCATCAATCCCAGAGTTGCCCTGTGCGCCTACTTCGCCCTTCTGGCCCTTAGAGCCTGCCGTTCCCGTTGCGCCCTGCGCTCCAATCTCGCCCTTCTGACCTTTTTGCCCTGTGGCTCCATCGTTGCCATCAGCACCAGCCGCTCCAGTTGCGCCAGTGGCACCCACTTCACCCTTTTGGCCTTTTTGTCCGTCTACGCCAATTGTCCCGTCAGCGCCAGCCTCACCCTTCTGCCCCTTCTGTCCGTCAACACCAATTGTTCCATCTGCGCCAGCCTCGCCCTTCTGCCCCTTTTCACCCTGTAGGGCGGCGTCAGCAATAGTGGCGCGGCGGTGTGCCCCCGCTGTCACGTCATAAACAATAAGCTCATCATCTGAAGCTAAAACAGTTTCCGCCGTAAGGTTTTGGGAGTTTATGTTCGCGGTCAAGGTTACATTTGCCGAGCCGTTAAACGTTTGGGCTGTGGCTGTTACATCACCAGAGATTGAGAAACTGCGCTCTGTTTGCAGAGAAGAAGCCGTTGTTGCGTTGCCACTTAAAGCGCCCTCAACTGTATCAAGCTTCAGTGTGCCGTAGCTGAAAGAAGAATCTGCCACATTGATTGGGTTTTCTGGCTCTGGGTCATACTCATCAAAGAGCGTCCATTTGTTTGTTGATGCATCAAAGAAAAAGCCAACGTGCGTATATCCAACACCCGTAGCACCAGTGTTCCTGTTTGAAAGAAGGCCAGTGTCGCTATCAGCAGGGGCGGCGGTTCCACTCCATATGTCACCAACCGTGTGGCCCGTGGTGGCATTGAAAAGAATTTTGATGCCGCTGTCCAATGCAATCGCATTGCTAGTGATTGAAACGCCAGTTGCCTCCGTGGTTGCGAAGTTATCTTTTGACCAAGAAAATGTGTCTGGCGTGCCTGTGGCGTCAATCTTTACATAATAAGTGACCGTTGATGTGCCGCTGTAGTGCCCCGTGAACGCTCCATCATCCAAGCCCGTTCCCGTGAAGCTTGTGTTGGCCGCCCCAATAGTGTCACCAGAATTAAGGTAATCAAATGGACTGCTAATCGCAATGCTCTCAGTTGATGCAATGGTTTGCGTGCCGCTAACAGTCAGATTTCCGTCAATTGTTGTATTGCCGTCAATATGTGCGTTTCCAGTGACGCGTAACTGCTCAAATGAATGGTGTTGAACCTCAACATACACACAGCCTTGAGAGGCGCTTGAGATGAGAACAATTCCCAAATCTGTGGCGAAATATGGGAATGTTGGCGCTGAGTTTTGTAGCGTTCCCGCCGTAGGAGCAACGTGCACACGCTCACCAGCAGTCAACGTGCTTGTGTCAAAGAAAACAATACCACCCAAAACAACGAAGCCAGTGCTACTTGCAGGTATGTCTGTCGGCAATATACCAACCGCGTAACTTTCAGCCTCAGTGTTAGCTGATGCTTTTGCGATTGTTGGTATGGCGGCGCTCTCTCCCGTTAGGTAAACAGGCGAGCCAGCTGTGATTGTTGAAGCCGTGTCATTGTAAACACGAAGAAGATTATCTTGCCCCAAACGCACCTTCAGGGAGCTATCGCTTGTGTAATAACTTACCGCGTCACGTTCTTCATCATAGAAGATGCGACCCTCTTGGTGTGATGGGTCGCCGCTACCTGTGGCCAAATCAAAGTATTCACCCGCGTTTGCGGTGATTTGAATTACTGAATTGCTAGTGTGCTTGGTAAAAAGAAGGCCATCAGCTGTGTTTACGGCCAACTCTCCAACGTCTAGGTCTGATGCAAGCGGTATGTCACCAGATACACTACTCCGCTTCAGCTTGATTGTGTTCGACATCTTCCTGCTCCGACCCTATGGTTTGCGCCTCCATAGCCGTTTGGCGGCCTAGGGAAAGCTCTGAATTGCGTTCTTGCAAGTCCTTATTATGCTGGTTTAACGCCTGTATTTCTATCTCTAGTTGTTCAATCTTGTCATTAGCCTCAGCTAAAGAGGCCGTCAGCTGTTGAACATCCTGAACCTTCTCCAGCAAACCCTTTACTCTTACGTTTGCCATGCGAAGCTTTGCGTCTGCATCTAAGAAGCGCCCCATCAGTTCACCAGCAAGAGCCTCATGCGATTGCACAAGGTATTCTGAAAACTCATTGGCCATTAAAAGGTTCCGCCGTCAATCGTCTTGTTATCCAGCGTTTGAGCGTGGCTTTCAAATACAAAGACATCGCTACCAGTCAAAAGCGGCAACGTTACTGTTCTGTCAGCCGTAAGCTCTGAGGCGGCAAAGATATATTGATGGTCAGAGCTTGCGTCATTGATTTGCGGCGTTGTTAAAACGGGGCTGGTCAAGGTTTTGTTGGTCAGCGTCTGCGTATCAGTTGTGCCAATAATGTCACCAGCAGGAGCGTGTTTGCCGTCCAGCAGGTCAGCGTTCAAGTTGCTGACAACGGTGTTTGAGGCGATGCTGAATGGGGCGGTTCCAGTTGTAACCGTTGAGGTGATTTGGCTTGAAGCAGAGATTGACGTAAACGCACCAGTTGAGGCCGTGCTTGCACCAACGGCTGTTCCATCAATGTTGCCGCCGCTGATTGTTACGGTTGAACCAAGGTCAACCACCCCAGAGGCGTAAATGTTGCTGAATTTATTTGAGGCTGAACCCAATGCCATCCCACCGTTTGAGGACGGGGCCAGCATTGACGTAGTAACCTGCAAGCGGTCAACATTCCCAACCTTAACATCAATCTGGTCATCGGTGTCCGCTGTGATGCTTGTGTCGCCATCAGCATCCAATACAAGCTCGTTGCCATTCATATCAAATGAGCCAGAAACCGTGGCGTTTGATATTGTGGGGGTTCCGCCCAAGTCACCTTCAAAAGTGCCAGCCACAAGTGTCGCAAGGGCGAAGTCTGCGTCACCCGTGTTTACTGTTGTTGTGGGCTCTGTTCCCAGCCCGCCATAAAACTTTATTTTGCCGCCGTCTGAGGCATCACGGAAGAAGCCAGCGTATTCTGTGGCGTTTGTTCCGTTAGGGTCAGCGTTGAACGTGCCATATAGGCCGAAATCAGCCGTGTCTGATGTTACTGCATTGTCACCGTCATTGTTATTGTCTGATGCGACCTTAATGTTCACATCACTAATTGAAACAGTGTTGCTCTCCACGGTTGTCGTGGTTCCCTCAACCACCAGATTACCAGTGACTGTGAGGTCGCCGTCCATGGTATCGCTAACATCAGATCGCAAGAATGAGCCTTCACCGCCGATGTCACGGATGTTGTCTGCACTGTCGCGGTAATAGAGCTTCTGCGTGGCTTCAACGTACGCAATTTCACCAACTGCTATATCAGAAGTTGTTGGCGCTTGGCTGTCAGCCGTATTGCGTTTGATTTTGATTACACTTGCCATGGTTAGCCTCCAAATGTGCCGCTATCTAGTGTGTTAGTATATACGAAGATGTCGTTTGTGTCATCGAATACGATGAATTGACCATCAGTAGGTGTGCCCTGTGGCAAGCCATAACCGCCGATGGTGTTTGGGCCTGCTGGGCCTTGCGTGCCCACTGAGATAACCTTAACAATGCTTGCGTCAACAGATACGGTTGCTCCTGTATCCTGTATGACTAGCTTGTTAAAAATTGGTGATACTACAACCTTATGAGCTTCACTCATCGCGTCACCTCTGGTGATACCTCAAAAGTGCCAGACAGCAAGCGAGTAACCGTGCCGCCTACATCTAACTCGAGGTCATAGACACCCTCAACTGATTCAAGGGTTGCTGTTGCGCCCGCTGAAATAGTTATTTGAATAGTGCCAAGGGCGCCACCCAGTACAATCCTCCCATTGTCTGTAGTGGCCTCCAAAATGGCTGTGCTGTCCGTGACGCGGCGGCGTAAATGCATACGCGCCGTGTAGCCAGTTAGGTCAATGGCGGCATTGTTAGCGTCTGTATATGAGAGAGAAAGGCTGAATGTCGCGCCCTGCTCAATCTTAATGTGATAAGTGCCTGCGGACATTGTTTTGCTTCCTTATGACTTGGCTTTGCGTGCACGACCTTTTTTAATTGGGGTCTCTTTAGTTTCTGGGACAACTTGGTTGCCACCCACTTCATTTGCCAAGCCGCTGTTCACAAAACCTTGAAACATCTTAACTTGCCAATCTTCTGCCGTATATTCTTCACCGACATTAAAGGCCATTGTGACAGACCCGTCTGAGCGTGCCGCGCCTTTTGTGTTTTTAATCATTACGATTTTCATATGAAAACTCCAGTAAGGGGTGGGGGGTGGTTAAGAAAGGGATAACAAACCACCCCCCGATGCACCTTACGATGCTGGGTGTTCCAGAACGCGCATGGCTTCGGCCAATACGACCTCACCACCTACACGGCGACGAGCGATATAACGCACGTTACCAGAAGCGGCTTGGCTGTAAGGATCACGAAGGACGCTCAAAGCAACACGGTCAACAATCATGTAACCACGGCGGAAGTCACCAAAGATTACTGATTTAGCAGAGGCGGCGATGTCAGCGACATCAGGAGCTTCTACATAACCATGGCCCAAAATGGTGTTCGGCAAGCCTGATTGGCCGCTGAAACCAGTTTGGAAGATGTACTGACCAGCTGTGTCTTTCAGTTTGCGAATTTCACCCAAAGTGGCGCGATTCAACATGAAAGAAGCATTGCGTGCATACTCAGACTTCAGACCATGAACCAAGTTCATCAGGTCGTCAGTTGCGATAGCGGCGGCGGCGGCGGCATCAGTTGATGCAACCACTGAACCATTCACAATGCCAGTAGGTTTGTTTGAGCCATCACCAACGATGAACGAGTTGCCTTCAGCTTTTGCAAACTGCTCAGCAAATTCAGTGTTCATTTCGGCTTCCAAGTCAAACACGCTATCTTCCAACAGAGCAGAAGAAATATCAACCATCGCATAAAGCTCATGGGTTGCAATTGTGTTCAGGCTTGTGGTGTAGCCAGTGGTTTCTGTGCGGGTGCCAGCTTCAGCAGTCCAAGCCGCAGAGAAAGTAGCCGTTTTAGACGGAATTTCAATCTCTTTGTTGCTTGTCTGACGGATGCGTGCAACCGAACGGACAGGGCTGATTTCAGTGATTACTTTAATCAGTTCTTCAACATACTCAGCAGGAGCCAAGTTACCAGCAGTAGCGGCAGTGCCGACTGTCAGCGCTTTGACTTCTTCAGGTGCAAGGCCATCTTCGCCTTTGCGGAGCCATGTTTCAAACAAACCAAGTTTGTTATCAATGCCCTTAACTTCTTCTGCGGCCATCTCTGGGCGCTTCAAAAGTTTTTCAAAGTTGTTCATGCGGTCATCAACACCTTTTTGAAACTCAACCTGTTGGGTCAGTTTCTGGTTAATGTCCTCAAATTTGTCCAAGTCAGCTTCAAGATTTTTCAGCTTTTCTTCGACGATAGGGTCAGCAGACCCCTTTTCCTCAATCTGCTTGAGGCGCTCGTCGTTGGTGGCTTTGAATTCCTCAAAGGCTTTGGCCATCTCAACGACTGCGTTTTCGACTTGTTCTGTCATATCAGTCTCCATTTTTTAGGATTTTAGTAAGGGCGCTCATCGCCTCTACCAGTTTAGATGACTCCTCACCAACATCCCGCTGGTCTAAAGTCTTAGTCAAGGCCGCCGCACCAGCTTTGGCCTCATTGCGAGAGAGTCCGCCTTCATCCCGAAGGAAAGTTTCCCACTCACGAATAGTGCGGTCAGACTTCACTGCCTGAACCCTTGCTTTAGGATTCATTGGGAAGGTAACGGCACTAATTTCCATAAGGTCAACAGACTTCAAATAACGGCGCTTGCCCTTATCATCATAGTCGTAGCCCTTTGC
>Ga0209653_1000245_pt1 | contig 48477 bp, 38 predicted proteins | sample SaaInl6LU_22_DNA_FD_184644 | JGI IMG/M metagenome (GOLD analysis project Ga0209653, IMG submission 184644) | Marine microbial communities from expanding oxygen minimum zones in the Saanich Inlet - ESP_116LU_22_DNA (SPAdes) (version 2) | ecosystem: Environmental > Aquatic > Marine > Intertidal... | reverse complement strand
CTGCTATTGAAGGTACTCTAGAGGTGATTCCTCCGATTGTTTCAGCCATTTTAACGACGATTTTAGCCTTCGGCATCCTTCTATTTTTAGATGGACGAATCGGAGAATTCTTCTCAGAAGTATCTGTGATCGTGATTCTGACTTTGGCAGTTTCATTGGTTGAGGCATTGATCATTTTACCTTCTCACTTAGCCCATTCAAAGGCTCTCAAGCCACAACAAGAACCAAAGACTTTAATCGGTAAGGGGTTTGCTAAGATGCGTGTGATTAATCAAACAGGCGACCGTGCCATGGTGTGGATGCGAGATCAATTGTACACCCCATTCTTGAAATTTGCACTAAAGAATTCTTTTTTCACTTTCGCGATATTTTTAGCGCTTTTGATCAGCACCTTCGGATTTATTGGGGGAGGGATTATTCAAACCACCTTCTTCCCGAGAGTTGCTTCTGATCAGGTAAGTATTAATCTTCAGATGCCTAACGGAACGAATGAGAAGGTAACCGATTCGATCATTCGCCTTATTGAAGAGAAGTCGCTGATCGCTAACGAAGAGTTTACAGCCACCTATCTAGAAGGTACGGGTAAGCAGCTTTTCGAGAACATCATTCTAAGATTAGGACCTGGTTCGTCTACGGCGAGTTTACAGATTAACCTACTGCCTGGAGAGGAGCGTCCTGACGCCATCAAAGCGAACTTAATCACCACTAGAATACGAGAATTGGTCGGGCCGGTCGCTGGGGTTGAGAGTTTGATATATGGATCGGGCGGAAACTTTGGAGGTTCACCCGTCAGTGTTTCTCTTTTAGGAAACAATATTCAGGAGCTCAAGGAAGCTAAAAATCAATTGAAGCAGGCAATGCTCGACAATGCGCTTCTCAAAGATGTTTCTGATAATGATCCTGCCGGTATCAAAGAAGTACGACTTCAGTTAAAGAACTCTGCTTATTTACTTGGGCTCGATTTGAGAACGATCATGGCACAAGTGCGTTCAGGGTTTTTCGGAGCTCAGGCGCTTCGTTTTCAGAGAGGTCAAGATGAAATCAGGGTTTGGGTTCGCTACGATCGTGAAAATCGCTCTTCACTTGCTGACCTAGATGAGATGAGAATTAGCACCCCTTCAGGAGGACTCGTACCGCTCAGAGAAATTGCGACCTACGAAATTGTTCGTGGGGAAGTCGCTATTAATCACCTCGATGGTCAGCGTGAGATTCAAATTAATGCTGATTTAGATAATCCAGACACCACTACTGCAACAGAAATTTTAGATTGGATTAAAACCGATGTAATGCCGGATATTTTGGCGAGATATCCGACCGTTACTCCTTCTTATGAGGGTCAAAACCGTGAGGCTGGCAAACTCGTTGACTCGCTTCGACTCGTTGGTTTAACCGCTCTTTTCCTAATTTTCGTTGTGATCTCATTCACTTTTAGAAGCTTTTCTCAGCCCTTACTTCTTTTAATGCTGGTTCCTTTCAGTATTACTGCCGTAGCATGGGGTCATAAGATCCACGGATTCCCACTGAATATTTTATCGCTACTTGGTATCATCGCCCTCATTGGAATCATGGTTAATGACGGACTCGTTCTTATCGGAAAATTCAATACGAATTTGAAGGCCGGAATGAAACTTGAGAAAGCCCTTTTCGAAGCTGGAAGATCTCGATTCAGAGCTATTTTCTTGACCTCGATTACTACCATTGCGGGTCTAGCCCCTCTGTTACTTGAAAAAAGTAGACAAGCACAATTTCTAAAACCTATGGCTATCGCCATTGCATACGGTATTGGATACGCCACCATTTTAACCTTGGTGATGCTTCCTATTTTCTTGCTTTTTGGTAATCGAATCAAACTGGCAATTCACTATTTAAGAACAGGCGAACGCATTGCTCCGCGATTAGCCGAGCGTGCAGTTAAAGAACACCTACAAGATGAAGTTTAAGTTTTTTTTCATAGCGGCATTAGCACTTGGGCCCTTGTCGGCCCAGGAGCTTTTGACTCCAGACCAAGCACTATCGCTTACCTTAGAAAATAACTTTGGGATTTTAGTTTCAAAAATTTCTGAAGCCCAAGCAGAGAACAATGCGTCCTTGCTAAACACAGGTTTCTTACCTACACTTACCGCTACTTCAGGAGCAAACATCGCTCGAGATAATCAAGAAGCTGTTTTTCAAGATGGTAATTCAAGAACGGTCGATGGCGCAGAGACCAAACGCTACAATGCTTCGGTAAATCTTAGTGTTACCCTTTTCGATGGCTTTGGTAGATACTACAATTATCAACGACTTAAGGAGCAATATGAACTTTCGGGTTTACAGGTGAGACAAACGATAGAACAAACGCTACTTCAATTGTACGCTGCTTATTACGAGGTTGCCCGATTAGATGAATCGGTTCGTATTCTTGAGCAGACTTTTCAAAATTCTAAAAAACGTTTACAACGCGCTGAGAAGCGATTTGAATTTGGTAGTGTCACTGGTTTAGATGTTTTGAATGCAAAGGTGGATTTAAATTCAGATAGTATTAGTCTTTTAGGACAACGTCAAGCGTTATTGAATGCTAAAAGGAGCTTAAATACCTTATTAGCGAGAGATCTTGAAACTGCATTTGAGGTGAGCCCTATGGTTACCTTTATATCTGGCGAGGAGCTTCAGAAATATAAAGAGTTGTATCAGGAGGATAACACTCGACTATTACTAAACCGCTCGAATCAAGAGATTAGCGAACTGGGTTTAAAAGCTCAGAAGTCAACATTAATTCCGAGACTATCTGCCAACGGTGCTTATGGTTATTCAGAAGGGCAGTTTCCGGCAACAGGGTTTTTAGCTTCTAATAATACGGTTGGTTTAAGTGCGGGAATTAATCTAAACTGGAATCTGTTTCAGTCAGGTTCACAACAAGTTGGAATACGAAATGCGCGTTTAGCGTTAGAAGCTACTCAACTTCAAGAGAGGCAAATCGAACAAGAGGTACTAAGAGACCTAAGAAATGCAGAGGGTAATTATAGAAATGCTCTTGAAGTTTATCGTCTTCAGCAAGAAAATGTTACCACCGCTTCAGAAAACTATCGTCGCGCACAATCCCAATTCGAACTCGGTCAAATTACCTCTATCGAACTTAGACAAGCACAAATCAATTTACTCAATACAGCGCTTGTAGGGATTCAATCGAAGTTCTCGGCTAAGTTGGCTGAGTTAGAGTTCCTCAATCATTGTGGGGTTTTACTCGATGTAAGTATTTAGCGAACCTTTGCTTTTTTGATTAGGCGAGCAAATAGTCCTGGTAGGTAGCGTTTGACGTAGGCGGCGTAGGTTTCACGTCCGATATATACTTCACGTTTATTTTTTGCGATTGCAATAATGGTTTTTTGAGCGCAGGCATCGGCGCTTATTCCTTTAGCTTGTGCATCATCCATCGAGCCTAAATTGGTTCCATCTCCGGTAAGGGCGTTGATCGAAACTTTAGTTTTCACAAATCCTGGAGCCGCAAGGGTCACTCGAATCCCTTCATCTTCTAGCTCAGCTCTAAGACTGTCAAAGAATCCGTGTAAAGCGTGTTTTGAGGCCGCATACCCTGAACGATACGGAGAGGCAAAAACTCCAGTTAGGCTTGTAATTACCGTAAAGTGACCTTGGTTTTTCTTTAAAAAGTGAGGTAGAATAGCCTTAGTAAGAGAAACAGTCCCTAGGTAATTAATTGTCATCAGTTTTTCATCTACTGACAACAAGGTGTCCTTTACTAAGGATCGCTGACTAATACCTCCACAGTGGATAAGATGATCGATAGGGCCATGGGTTTTGATTACACGGGCTACTATCGAGTGATGCGAGTCAAAGTCACCTAGATCAAGGGGTTCTAGATAAATTTTAGAGTTGGTACATTTACTTTTAGTCGTCTTGAGTTCATCAAGATTTCGAGAAGAGAGGATGAGTGTGTTTTCACCAGCGAGCTGTATAGCCAGTTCTCGACCGATTCCTGATGAAGCGCCGGTAATCCAAATGGTCTTTTCTCTAATCATCTTTTTTGTTCTAAGATAAAAAAAGCCACTCACGAAATGGAGTGGCTTTCAAGTAGGAATCTTTAATTCTCGTTATACGAGCTCTTTATCGATGATCTCTTGCAGCGCATTTTTTGGTAACGCTCCTGCCTGCATCATGGGTTGACGGTCTTTAGGGATGAATAAGATGCTAGGAATACTTCTAATTTGAAATACTGCAGATAGTTCTTGTTCAACCTCTGTATCTACTTTGTAGATAATAACATCGGGATTCTCGTTGCTTAGTTCTTCAAGAATTGGAGCGACCGTTTTGCATGGGCCACACCAATCGGCGTAAAAGTCAATAATGGCTGGCTTATCACCTTTATAGCTCCACTCTTTTTCAGCGGTATAATCAAAGATCTCTTCTTTGAATTTTTGTGTCGTTAATTTTACAGTAGGCATGTGCTTATTTTTTTACAAAGATAGGTCTTCGTTTACCCCTTTTCTGTTACTTAGGTTACTTGCTGTTCAGAGCTCCAATTCCTGCTTCAAAAAGTAGCTTGTTTAGGCTAGGGATGGCTTCTGATTCAAGTCGATCTCCTTCAGCTTTTAATAAAGACCAAGCTTCATTGAGTGCTCCAATTACTCGTTTGGTGCCTTCAGTTACTCGTGGCTCTGAAGAATCTGCTTCATTGAATGCTCGGATATAATTGGCTGTGAAACCATTCTCATAGTTTTCTACATCATCGTAAGCCTTGCTCAGTCGTTGAACCATCTTATCATCCCAATCATTGAGTTCTTTTTGTAAAGCTTCAGCTTGTTCCTTTAGTCCTCCGTTCAAACTGTCGTTGATGAGTTTTTCTAGCTGTTTTGAGAGGCTGTGTAGTCGATTTGTCTGACGGGTCATCTCGTTATAGTTGATTTCGGCAGCCTTCATGAAGGAATCATACATCTCCCATTGTTCTTTAGTGGCTTTTGAGAGTGGACTTGCAACGACTTCTAGAGGCTGTCTAACTACTTGGTCTTTAAACTTAAGTTCAATTTGGTATGACCCTGGACTTACTTTGTGCCCTCTGAAACTAGCCTCGATGTAAACTTCTGGCACACCTTCAAGGATAGGGTGTCTTAAGTCCCAAATAAAACGATTGAGGCCTTCTTTTTTAGTAAGAGTAGGTTCGGCTGAAGGGTAGCCGTCGTATGAAACATAGTTTGGATCTTTTGTAGAATTAAAACTTCTTATTACCTGACTTTCTAAGTCGTAAAGGGTGAGGGTGACTTCCTCATTTTCTGAAAGCGCGGGTAAGTGATAGTAAATGGTTGCTCCGCTAGCTGGATTTACTCCTTCGAAATTATCGGTGCCACTAGGATCGCTGACATTCATACTACTATACCAATGTCCAAGCATTGCTGTTTTGGGAGGGTACAGCTTTTGAACGCCGCTACTAGCGTAGGATCTGATGACATTTAAATCATCTAAAATCCAAAAAGATCTTCCTTGGGTAGCGATTACTAAATCATTTCCTTTAATAAGAAGATCGGTAATCGGTACTACGGGTAGGTTACGCATATATTTTTCCCAATGTGCTCCAGAGTCTGTTGAGATGTATAGCCCTAATTCAGTTCCTGCGAATAGTAAATTGGGCACCTCTGAATCTTGACGTATTACTCGGGTATAGGCGCCGTATGGGATTCCTTCGTTTATGGCTTCCCATGACTTCCCACCGTTTTCAGTTTTGTATAAACCGGGGTTGTAATCCCCGAACTTATATCTAGTAGTTGCGATAAACAGGGTGTTTTCATCATGTGGAGACACCTCGATAGCGTTAATTAAGGTTTCTTGAAGTTTCTTAGGAGTGATATTGGTCCAAGTCGCTCCCCCGTCGATAGTGCGATGAAGTAGTCCATCGTCACTTGCGGTGTAAAGTGTACCGGGCTGACTTGATTCTGTGAGGTAGGTCAGGGTACCGTAATTTTCTGCTCCTACGGCCTCATTGGTATAAGGAAGCCCTCCTTTGCCCTGTTTTTCATCTTGATCTCTAGTAAGGTCTGGGGAAATTACCGTCCAGTTCTGACCTTCATCAGTCGTTTTTAAAACGTATTGCGCTCCATGGTAATAGGTGTTTTTTTCATGTATAGAACGAATGATAGGAGCGTTCCAGTTGAAGAGATATTTCATGTCTCTTGCAGCTAAACCAAGGTATTGTCTAGGTTCATTTATGATGTTTGTACTTGCTAGACTAGTCATATCAGTGATGTCTATTGAACCTAGATAACTGCCTCCCATGGTTTTTTGAGGGTTATTCGGATCAAAGGCTACAAAGGCACTTTCTCCACCTGCCGCATACTGCCAGTGACGTTCACTAATACCGCCCATTCCTGGAGCTATCGTCGAAATTCTAAGTGATGTGTTGTCTTGCTGGCCAGCATATAGGTTGTACGGCCAAAGATTATCTGCTGAAACTCGATAGAGTTGCGCCGTTGGCATATTGTCTTGGTGTGTCCAGTTTTCACCATCATCAAAAGTTATAGACACCCCTCCGTCGTCTGCAATAGCTCTATTCTTTGGATTATCGGGGTTAATCCACATATCGTGATAATCTCCGTGATATCCGTCAATGACTTTAAAGTTCTTGCCGGCATCTGTAGAGTACAGATGAGGAGCGCTTAACACGGTTACGACTTCCCTATTTTTTGGATCTGGAAAGACTTCAATATAGTACCATGCCCTTTGAATTAGGCGGTGATCATCGTTTACGCGAGACCAAGATTCTCCTGCATTTTTAGATAAAAATAAACCTCCAAGCTCCTTATTTGAATCACTTTCGATGAGGCTATAAACCCAGTTTGAATCAGCTCTAGAAACTGCAATAGACATTTTACCCAATACTTTAGGAAGACCGTTTTCGAGTCGTTCCCAAGTCTCACCTCCGTCGGTAGATTTATAGAGTCCACTACCAGGGCCTCCCGATCTGATCTCCCAGGGTGAACGCTGATAATCCCACATGGAGGCATAAAGCACCATAGGGTTATTCATATCTAAAGACAGGTCGCTCGCTCCTGTGTTTTGATCTACATGCAATACTAACTTCCACGATTTACCACCGTCGATACTTTTATAAATTCCACGTTCCTTATTGGGTCGGTAAAGGGCACCTTGTGCTGCCACAAATACAATATCAGGATTGGTCGGATGAACTACTATTCTAGATATGTTTTCAGTGGCCTCTAGCCCAAGATGACTCCAAGTATTACCGGCGTCATTTGATTTGTAAACCCCATTTCCGTAACTCGTCATTACTCCTCGAGGAGCGTGCTCACCAGTTCCCGCATAGATAGTATTGGGATTCGATTCAGAAGTGATGATGGCCGAGGTGGCACCGACTGAAAAATATCCATCCGAAATATTTTCCCAGCGATGACCGGCATCAGTAGTTTTCCAAATACCACCGCCGGTGGTAGCCATATAATAGGTAAGCGGATCACCTTTAACTCCAGATACCCCGTTCGCTCTTCCCCCCCGAAAGGGTCCGATGTTTCTGAAAACAGTAGCGTCTAACTGTTTTTCGATGGACTGTGAGAAGCTTGAGGTTATAGCAAGCAACGATAGGGCATAGATGAAATGCTTCATAGAATGAAAAATTAACCGAATGAATTTAGGGATTGTTCGCTATCGACCCTAATTACTTCTTCTCTTTTTGATAGAAAGATAAATAGAGAGTAAGCCGATGATAATAGCAGCTGAGGTTAGGCCATAATAACTGGTAGTCAGACCATAGGTTTCAGCAGTTATACCTAAAATTACTGGCCCTGTAAGAAATCCTGAGTATCCGAAACCTGCAACAATAGCGATGGCTTTGCTCGAAGGGATTTGGTCTTGTTTACCCGCCATTCGAAATAGTTCGGGAACTAATACTGAAAAGCCTGCTCCAATAATAGCAAAACCGATAACGCTAAAGGTTGAATCGGCAGTTAAAACGCCTAGGTATCCGATAACAGAAGTGAGTATTCCTAGTATCAAGACTTTTTCTGAGCCTAGTCTGGTGCTAAGCCCGTCTCCCAAGAATCTCCCGAGAGTCATCGTGATGGAGAACACTAGAAACCCTGCCCCGATCCATGCGGTATTTACTTTAACGATCTCTTCAAGGTATAATCCGCTCCAATCGACAATAGCCCCTTCACTTCCCATAGCTACTAGCGATATTAACCCTAATAAAATTAGAGGTCTTAGCGCATTTGATGGTCTATTGCTTCCTTTAGTGATTGGTGCGGTTACCGATTCGTATTGTTTACTTAACGAGTAGTTGGGTATCGCAATAAGTATGACAATGAGCAAGCTGTGTACCACCGGTGCATTCAAAATAGGAATCAAAAAGGTTCCTAGACCCGCTGCTACTCCGCCTAAACTAAAAAAGCCATGCATCGCGGCCATTAGAGTTACTTTGTCGTCTTTTTCAATTTGAGAAACCGTGGCATTCATCGATACATCCAGGAAGCCTTGGGCGGCACCCAGCAAGAATAGCGTAACACAAAGGGCAATATAACTATGAGCCAGATATGGGCCAACACCGAAAACGCAAAGTGCGAGTAACCCTAGTTTTGTAGACCTTCCGCTCCCGAGAACATCGTTGATTTTTGGAGCTAAGGTCAGAATGAAGAAGTTACCGAGTGCCATTGCAAAAATGGCAAGTCCTAATTCAGACTTGTTAATTCCAATAGTCTCCTTCATGGTCGGAATATAGATGGCCCAAGTACCATAAATCAAATTGAGGCACATAAAGGCATAGGCAGGTGCCCAATACCGACGATTACTTAAAATAAGACCCAGTGAACTCATCGAAAATACAGTCGTTGATTGACTGCCGCAAAGATGAAAAAGATTTGATAAGGAGCTAATGAATCTTAATGCTTAAATTCACCTTTATAAAAGAATTGGCATGAAAGAACAGAATTTTAAAAATCACACGCGAGTGGTTCCTGGATTTCACGGGGCACTTTTCGTGCTCATACTCCTTTTTGCGGGAGGTACATTGAGTCATCTCATTTTCTCATCAGAGGATAACTTTTACATCGCTACTTTACTACTAGTGTTGTTCCCGATCTTCATTCTATTGATGTGGTTCACCAGAACCTTCGCACTTAAGGCGCAAGATAGAGCGATAAGAGCAGAAGAACGCTTGAGATATTTTATGTTGACGGGTAAACCATTACCCACAGAACTGAGATTTTCTCAGATAATCGCCCTTCGATTTGCTTCAGATGAGGAATATTTAGAGCTTCTAGATCGAGCAATTAAAGAGCAGCTTTCTGCGAAGGAAATCAAGGTCCAGATTAAAAATTGGAAAGGGGATTATCATAGAGTATGAGAATATCAAAGACATTTTATCGCGCATTAGTTAGTTTAAGTTTTTTTGTATTATCCTTTCAAGTTAAAGGTCAAACATCCTTCGAATTCATGCCCACAGGTCAAGTCAACCTTATGGTTGACGAAGAGCAATCCTTTTACTTAAATATAGGAGGGCCGACACTCTATTTGTTTGATTCTCCCAGTAGTAAATCAGGTATTTTATTTGCCCCTTCATTAAAATTCAAAAACGAAGAAAGTTTAAAGGTTGCTCCTGCGAATGGAGCCGGTGTTTTTTGGCAAAGCAAAAAATCTGGATTAAAACTAACCTTCTTGGGATATTACGATTCTGCGAATCAGCCATGGAATCTTGCTTTTGGAATCGGAAAGATTTTGAAAGCTCCTGAAAAACAATAGTTTTTGCTCGCTACAGAAAACTGATTATCAATTAACTAAAAATAATCGAGTACCTTAACTAGATGAAAGTACATGATTATTTTGCTGTGATCTTCTCCTCGAGAAATCGTGAGACGGTAGAGCGCATTACACTTTTTCTTTCTTTAATAGGCTTTGTTATTCATGCCACACTAATTGGAGTCAATTCATTTTTTGACTTTGAGTTACTCGACAGAGAACTACTCAAAAATCCTATTAGCGCAATCTATACCCCATTCTCATTTATTCTGATTTATGAGATCTTCTTGCTGGTGTATTATTTGCCACGATCGTTCACAACATCGCTGATCAAACAGTTTGAGATTATTTGCCTCATTCTGATTCGAAAGGTCTTCAACGATGTTACCTTAATCGATTTTCCGAATGCCAGTTTTAGTGATTCATCACTGATTAATCTTTTGGTCGACTTAGGTTGCGTATTGTTACTTATGTTAATTATCGTTTGGTTTCATAAAACTAATCGTAGAATTATTGAACTAAGTAGTAAAAATGAAACCGAGGAGAAAGAAACCTTTCCTTATTTTAAAAAGGCTATTGCTGTTATTCTATTGATCGTTATTCTTATAGTTAGTATAATTCACCTCATTGATTTTGTGTATTTAGAAAGCAATGGTGAGCATCTGATAGAGGGTATGAATAATAATCTCAATACCATATTTTATCAAGATTTCTTTACACTTTTGATTTTATCAGACGTTCTGATTCTTTTGCTTTCTTATGGCCTCACTTCGAACCATTTTAAGCTTTTACGGAATACAGGCTTTGTCATTTCTACGATACTTCTTCGCTTATCTTTCGGAGCCCAAGGCGTTATGAATGCCTTATTAATTATTCTTGGTGGTCTTTTTGGCTACGCGATTATTAGGCTTTATTACAGTTATTTAAATACCTCAACTAACTAGTTTTTTCAATGAAACGAATTCTTTTTCTATTATCTATTCTATTTTTTCAAGCCTCACTGGCTCAGGATTATTTTCTAAAGCGATTTGAACCTTATCAGTCGAATATTTCAACCCCAGAATCTTTTCTTGGTTATGGTATTGGAGAGCAGCACACTAGACACGATCTAATTGTTGCCTACTTAGAGAAGCTAGCGGAGCAAAGTTCTCGTGCGACCCTTATCGATTATGGAAAGACGCATGAGGGACGCAGATTGGTTATGCTTGTGGTCTCTAGTGAAGATAATTTGGGTCGATTAGAAGAGATAAGAACCGAACATTTAAAGTCGGTAAATCCACTATCGAAAGAGCTTACGGATGAGGAACTGCCACTAATCATTAACCTTGCCTACAATGTGCACGGAAATGAGCCTTCTAGTTCAGAAGCAGCACTGCTTTCAGCTTACACACTCACCGCCTCAACCAATGCAGAGGTTACTAACTTTCTGAAGCATGCGGTGATTTTTATAGATCCGACTATTAATCCGGATGGAAGAGATCGACATACCTATTGGGCAAATATGTATAAAGGCTCCCCGCTTGTGGCAGACCCTCAAGATGCCGAGCACAATGAGTATTGGCCAGGTGGAAGAACCAATCATTACTGGTTCGACCTAAACAGAGATTGGGTGCTAGCCGTAAACCCAGAGAGTCAAGGCAAATTAGATTGGTATCATCAGTGGTATCCGAATGTGGTTACTGATTTTCATGAAATGGGATCTCAGAGTACTTACTTTTTTGAGCCGATGAAACCCAATGGCTCGCTTGACCCGATCATGCCTCGTGAGAATTATGAAGACTTGAACGAGCTGTATGGTAGTTATTTTTCGAAAGCCTTAGACTCGATAGGGTCTTTCTATTTCACACGAGAGGCCTTCGATGGCACTTATCCAGGATACGGCTCTTCTTATCCTGATTTACAAGGAGGACTAGGTCTTTTGTTTGAACAAGCAAGTTCGCGAGGACTTAAACAGACGACGGCCTTTGGTGAAATCACCTTTCCGTTCACGATCCGCAATCAATATGTATCGAGTATGACCACCCTAAAGGCTGCTGTCGATAACCGTCAGATGATGCGAGCATATCAGAAGATGTTTTTTGATTCGGCTATTTCTAGAGCAGCTAAAGACCCGGTTAAGGCGTATCGTTTTTCTGAGCCAGACAGAAACAAAGCAAAGGCATTTTTAGAGCTTATGGAACACCATAAGGTAGCTGTTTACAAGGAGGGTAGTGACTATGTAGTACCTACCAAACAGCCCCAATATCGCATGGTGCAAACCGCTTTTGAAACCTACGAAAAATACAGAGACAGTGTTTATTACGACGCATCAGCATGGTCGCTAGCTAACTTTTATCAGTTGAATTACCGAGGGGCCTCAAAATTACCTTCATCTTTACAGCCCGTAAGCTCATCTGACCTACTGGTTAATACCGAGGTTGATGACAGTGCCTATGCCTATATCGTTGATGCGCTAGACTACAATGTGCCTGCCTTTACTTATGCTCTTCAGAAGCATGGAGTGGTTCCTATGGCAGCTTTTAAGCCTTTTGAGGTGAATACCATAAAGGGTAAAGTGAGCTTTGGTTATGGATCATTGGTTATTCCAGTATCGCTTCAAAAACTATCTAAAGAGGCCCTAGCTAAAATCATAAAAAGTGAAGCTTCTCGATTAAATCTGAAAGTACATTCGGCAACCACCGCATGGAGCACTTCAGGCATTGATCTTGGTAGCCGCTCTATGCGACCACTTAAACAACCTAAAGCTGCGATGGTCATTGGAACAGGTACTCGATCTTATGAAGCCGGTGAAATTTGGCATTTGTTGGATACTCGAATTGATATGCCTATCACCAAACTTCCTGTTCGCAACCTTTCTAGAGTATCGTTAGATCCCTATAACGTACTTATTTTAGTATCGGGTAATTATTCAGAGTCGTTTCAAAAACGTTTAAAAGATTGGGTATCTAGAGGAAACACGCTCATCACTATTGGAACAGGCTCATCTTGGGCAATCAATTCTCAATTGGTTAATGAAACTACCCTTGAAAAGGTAAAAGATTCTACTACCCAGTTACCTTATGTTGAGGCCAGCGAACATCGTGGTAGAGAATCTCTCGGAGGTGTATTTGTTAAAGCTAAAATCGATCGAACACATCCGGTTGCCTTTGGATATTCTTCTGAGGAACTCGCTTTTTATAAAAATAATACGGTATGGCTATCACCTAGTGAAAACGCCTATTCTACGGTAGCGAGATACACAGAAAACGCTCATATTGATGGATATATTTCTGAAAAGAACCGTAACGAATATCTGTCCAAAGCCGCCTCGATTTTAGTAAATTCGGTAGGTTCAGGAAGAGTGGTGATGTTTGCTGATAACCCGAACTTTAGAGGAACCTCTTATGGGATGAATCGGTTCTTCTTAAATGCACTATTTCTTGGTCAGCACATCAATACACCTTGATTTACTGCCTTTTGGTAAGAAAGTCTTTAGCCTCTTGAATATCGCTCAGGGGTTGAAGGCAAGTATTGTCAATACAGATGTAGATCAAAGTTTCATCAGCTACAAAGCGATTTTTAAATAGAGGTGATTCTTCACTCTCCTCGCTGCTATGCAATGTCAAGGTATTGGCAAATTGCTTGATCAATAGTTCTTCGGCAAAAGATTTAGCCTCTTCACCCATTACCACAACCTCATAAAATGGATGCTGATTGTGAAGAAGATTATTAGCCCAACTTGGGAAGAATCCCATGCTTTCACTCACCCAAGGCTGAATAGCCATGACCATTGCTTCATGACGTTTCTTATACGATTCTACCCCTGTGATATGCGAGAGGTCATAAAGCGTTGACGAAAGTATTGCGTTCGGATTCGGTAAGACCCCATCACTTGAATTAATAATTCTAGGAACACCACTCGATAGATTCTTAGGGCTGTTGGCAAAAAGTGGAGATTCACTCATTTCAAAACGATCGATGGCTTCGTCAGCAAGTTCGATGGCAGCTTCGAGGTAGTATCTCTCCCCAGTAATTTGGTAGGCCGTAAGTGCTGTCTTTGCTAAGAACGCGTAATCTTCTAAAACAGCATTACTAGAAGGATCTCCGGCTACGTGCCTCAGAGATTTTGAATCACTGAGAGCTGCATTTAATGAAGCCTTAGCCTGTTTCAAAATTGCTTTCTCACCCGAAGCCAGATAATAGTAGAATAACCCCTCTATCGTTAGTGCATTCCACGAAATTATAACCTTATGGTCAATTTCAGGAGCAATTTTAGATGCTCGTATTTCATTCAAGGTCTCTATGATTGAATTACTTAACGGCTGAGCGGGCAAATGAAAGGAGTCTGAATCAAACTCAAACCTCGTAATCTTGTTTAGTAATTCTTCTTCGAATTCTTCTTTGGAAAACAAATAGTAATAGCCTTCTCTTCCTTCACTTTCGGCATTTTGTGAGGCAGAAAAGAGCTCTGAATCCAATTTCAAGATTTCGAATAGATACTTTGAAATCAGTGATGCGGTTTCTAAAAACAGCGGTTCATTATACTTTAGGTAAGCCCTTGAGTAGAGCTTGAGTAATTGCCCATTGTCATAGAGCATCTTTTCAAAATGAGGTATGTGCCATTTGTCATCGATGCTGTACCTAAAGGCCCCTCCACTGAGCGGGTCGATGAGACCTGATCGTGCAATCTTTTTTAGGGTAGAGACAATGAAGTCTTTGACTTCTGCTGAGGGGTTTAGTTCGTAATAATCAAGTAAAAACTCAATTTGAGGAGGGTTTACAAATTTTTCCTTGGCTTGAATTCCCCCGTAATCAACGTCCCATTCTAACATCCAGGTTTCGAGGCTTGACTTTAGCTCTTCTTTGTCTAGAAGTTCAGAATTATCGGCGACTTCAATCGGTTGTGTTTCATTAATAACTCCTTCTTTGACCATTCTAGCGTAATCGAACAATCGATCTTTATTTTTTTCTAATTGATTGATGGTTTTGTTCAAGACTTCAATCCACTCTTCTTTACTGTGGTAGGTTCCTGCGTAAAACGCTTCACCTTCAGGAGTGGCAATGATGTTTAGTGGCCATCCTGCGGGGCTTCCTGTGATTAGTTGGGCGGTAGTTAGATAGTAGAAATCGATATCTGGCTTTTCTTCGCGATCTACTTTAATCGAGATGAAATGTTGATTCATAAGATTAGCAACCTCATCATCAGAAAAAGACTCACGCTCCATGACGTGACACCAGTGGCAAGAAGAATATCCGATGCTAATAATAATAGGTTTCTGCTGTTTTTTGGCGATGGATAAAACTTGCTCGCTCCAAGCTTGCCAATGAACCGGGTTTTCTAAGTGTTGCAATAGGTACTCGCTTCGCTCTAAATCGAGATTGTTTCTGTGAATAGTCGACTCGTTTTCAGCGCAAGAATTAAGGAGTAGAAAGAGCACTGTTAAGAAACTAAGTTGCCTGCTATAATTTTTTAACATTTCAATATTTTGTAAGTTGCAATCATGGCAAAACACCTTCTCTTTTTATGCGCAATTATACTGCTAACTTCATGTTCAGAGCGAAAAGATACCATTTTTGAAAAATTGGAGTCTGCAGATACTGGCTTGGTCTTTGAAAATCGATTAACACACAATGTTTCTAATCGACAAAATCTATTCGACTATGACTACTTCTATAATGGTGCAGGTGTTGGTGTAGAAGACCTAAACAATGATGGGTTATTAGATGTGGTTTTCGCTGGTAATCAAGTCGAAAATAAATTGTTCTTTAATCAAGGTGATTTTGTGTTTCATGATGCTTCTGAATCTTCGGGAATACAGATTGGAAATCAATGGTCGAATGGAGTAACCTTTAGCGATATTAACGCGGATGGTTTCATGGATATATACATCACTCAAGGAGGTCCAAATGACCGAGATGATCGAGCCAATCTCTTATATATCAATAATGGCGATGAGACTTTTAGTGAACAGGCTGAGGCTTATGGTCTAGATGATAGAGGTGAGAGTACCCAGGCGGTTTTCTTTGACTATGATCGCGATGGAGATCTCGACTGCTTTGTATTAAATGAAAATGAACTTTACGGTTATGACCCACTCAGTCTGTATGCATATCTAGAAGCACATCCCGAAGATCGCGAGTTTAATACCTCTAAATTTTATGAGAATAAAGAAGGGGTGTTTGTGGATGTCACTCTTGAAGCCGGTCTATTGTCACCAGTCTTTGGATTGGGCCTCGTAGCTTCAGATATTAACAAGGATGGATGGATTGATCTTTATGTAGCCAGTGACTACTACATTCCTGATGCACTGTATATCAATCAAAAAGACGGCACCTTTAAAGATGAAATCCAGTCGTATACTCAGCATATTTCGTTTTATGGAATGGGTGTAGATATCGCTGATTTTAATAACGATAGTCATCAAGAAATATTTGTATTAGATATGGCCGCGGCAGATCATAAGCGATCAAAAACTCTGATGGCTTCGATGAATACCGATCGATTTGACTTTTTGATCAACGATCTAGACTATCATTACCAATACATGTACAATACCTTTCAGCTCAATCATGGTAATGGAAGTTTTTCTAATATTTCCCATGCAACCAAGACAGCGAGCACTGATTGGAGTTGGTCGGTACTCATGGAAGATTTTGATCTAGATTCTGACAAGGATCTTTTTATAACGAACGGATATCGCAGGTATGCGCTAGACAACGACCTTCAAAATCGAGTCAATGAGGAGCGCATGCGTTATCGTGGAAACATTCCTTCAACCGTAAAAGAAGAATTATACGAGTCGATGCCTTCTGAAAAATTGCCTAATCTCTTGTTTGAAAACCAAGGTAATTTTAAATTAAAAGATAGTGCCGATAAATGGGGGCTCGGTGCACCTACCTTTTCTAATGGTATGGCTGTAGGCGATTTAGATAACGACGGAGACCTCGATATGATTATAAATAATATTGATACGGAGGCCTTTGTTTACCGCAATACCAGTGTTGAAAATAAGAGAGGTAATTATCTGGTTGTCGACACTTATTCAGACCTTGGCGAGGAATATCCTAAGGTAGAGTTATGGTCAGGTGATCAGTACTACTTTGAAGAAATCAAAAGAGTAAGGGGCTATCGTTCTTCTCAAGAAAATAAAGCCTTTTTCGGTCTGGGTGATACAAGCGTTATAGATCGACTTAGAGTTGTTTGGCCTGATGGGTCAGAGGTTTTACAAACAGAAGTAAAGACCAATCAACGCTTAAAGATCAATAAGCCAAAAAGCGCTACTAGGACTATTCCAGATTCGAGTGAGTTTGAATCTATCCTTATTGCCGAAGTGACAACCTTGGATGTATCTCATGAAGAAAACCCACTTAACGAATTTGAAACAGAAATCCTTCTCCCTTATGCTCAATCTACACAGGGGCCATTTCTAACTCGATTTGATGCTAACGGAGATGGTTTTGAAGATGTATGGGTGTCTGGATCTAGTGGTTCATCAGCTCAACTCCTTCTTCAGCAAGAGGGTAAACTAGTGGCTAGCGTACAACCAGGTTTCGAAGATGACCGAGTGTTTGAAGACGCAGATGCTGTCGCTTTTGATTTTGAAGGAGATGGAGATCTCGATCTATTTGTTACCAGTGGCGGTAACGATTTTGGGGCGTATTCTTCTTACTATCAAGACCGATTGTATCTAAATAATGGTGCCGGTAAATTCTCACGGTATCATTCAGAGGTTCTTGAAGAAAATCGCGAAAATGGGAAACAGGTAGTCGCCATCGATATTGACTTAGACGGTGATCGAGATATCATTGTTGGTAATCGAATTATACCAAAAAATTATCCGAGACATGCGCCTTCATTACTTTATGAAAATCAAGGCGGAAGATTAGTAAACGTAACAGAAGAAAGAACCACAGGCTTCGATACTTTCGGTATGGTAAATGATATTTCAGTGGTTGATCTAAATGGAGATGGTTATAAGGATGTGATGATGCTTGGTGAATGGACAGGCATCGGGATCTGGATGAATAATAAAGGGATTCTCGAATATCAGTCAGAACATCCGTTGAAAGATCTCACCGGCTGGTGGCACAGCTTAACGCCCGTGGATTTAGATCAAGACGGACTGATGGATTTTGTAGCCGGTAATGTGGGCAAATCTATCAAATTCAAGACCTCAAAAGAGAAACCGTTTAAGATTTATGCTAACGATTTTGATGAGAACGGTTCGCTTGATATTGTATTAAGTAAAGTCTATAACGATACTTATGTGCCGGTTAGGGGTAAGGAATGTTCTACCCAACAGATGCCTTTTCTTAGCAATAAATTTAAGACCTATGAATCCTTTGCGTCTGCAAGTCTAGATGATATCTATGGTGAGAAGTTAACAGAAGCCTATGAACGGGAGGTAATTACCTTTGAAAGTGTTCTCCTTAGAAATAAAGGCGAATTGAACTTTGAAGTAGAAACACTGCCTTTTGAAGCTCAATTATTCCCCATATTGAGTGCCGAAGTAATCACTAATGAAGATGAGAAAAGACAGCTACTTCTTTTCGGAAATATCTATAACACAGAAGTAGAAACACCTCGACTAGATGGAGTTGGAGCCCTGCCTATCGCGCTTTTTGAAAATGGTCAATTAGACCAAAATATTTTTAGCGACCAGTTTATTAAGATTCAGGGTAACATTAAATCATCTGTTTTCTTACCTTCAATGAATGCGGTAATTGTCGGTTTGAATGATGATTACCTACATCAACTTAAATTGAACTACTAATGAAAAGAACTTATTCAATTTTGGGCTTACTTGGTCTAATGATCGTAGCGAGCTGTACTACCCAAACGGAGACTTTAGAAGAAAAAGCGAGACGAATTCATGAATCGGTGATTACCATTGACACCCATGATGATATCAATGTGGCGAATTTTACCGATAGCATCAATTATACACAGCGTTTGAATACGCAGGTAAACCTTCCAAAAATGGACGAAGGTCAGCTTGATGTAGCTTGGCTTATCGTCTACACGGGGCAAGGCGATTTAACCGAAGAAGGTTATGCTAGTGCAGAGATGAATGCCATGTCTAAGTTCGACGCTATTCATCGTTTGGTTGAGGAATATGCTCCAGACCAAATAGGTCTGGCAACTTCTTCTGACGAGGTTCGATCACTTATCACTGAGGGTAAGAAGGTTGCTATGATTGGTGTTGAGAACGCCTATCCGATTGGTGAAGATCTAGGCAATTTTGAATTGTACAGAGATAAAGGCGCGCGTTATGTTTCGCTATCCCATAATGGACACAGCCAATTCTCTGATTCTAATACAGGAGAGGCTGATGGATTTCTACACGAGGGTTTAAGTGAACTAGGAAAAGAGGCTATCGTTGAAATGAATCGTCTAGGAATGATGATTGATGTTTCACATCCTTCAAAGGAGGCGATGCGTCAAATGATTGCCTTGTCAAAAGCCCCAATTATTGCCTCGCACTCGTCGGCTCGTGCTCTTTGTGATCATTCAAGAAATCTCGATGATGAGCAGTTGTTCTGGATGAAAGAGAACGGGGGTGTAGTTCAGACCGTAGCATTCTCCTCTTACCTAAATACGGAGAAGCATAATGCCCGCAACGAATATATGCAGGCTATTAGAACTCGTCTAGCAGAAGAGAAAGGTTTAGAGTGGTATGATCGCTCCGAACTTAGAAATCTAGATGCCGATAAGAGAGCTGCTTTTATGAATTATTATCGCGAAATCGTAGCTGAGGCTGATGAACTAGTTGCTAATGACCCAGAGGCTCCAACGGGAGTAACTGTTGCCGATTTTGTAGACCATATTGACTATATGGTAAATCTAATAGGAATTGACCATGTGGGTATTTCTTCAGATTTCGATGGCGGAGGTGGTGTAGGCGGATGGCAAGATGCTTCAGAGACTTTTAATGTAACCCTAGAGCTCGTAAAGAGAGGCTACAGCGAAGAAGATATCCAAAAGCTTTGGGGAGAAAATCTCCTTAGAGTTCTAGATGAGGTACAGGCTGTAAGCACACAATGGCAATCATGATTTTGGTAGTTCGCTGATTTTGTGTATCTTAGATATTCTCTACTATTGAGACAAGCACGGACAAGATGCATATTGGAGGTCATTACCTCCCTTAAGTGAAGTATCTCGTCTGTGCTTTTTTAATTAACGTATCACTATGGGACAAACAAGAAGAAATTGGTTAAGATCTTCCTTAGGAATTGGGGGGTTACTAGTTGCTCCATCCACGTTGCTTTCTGCAAAGGAAATTGCTGAATACAATCCGCGACCTTTAGAAAGTATTGTTAGGTTAAGTTCAAACGAAAATCCCTACGGTCCTTCGAAAAAGGTTCAAGAATCGATTATTAAAGCTTTTGATCATGCGTGTCGGTATCCTTATGACTACAGCGATGCACTCGCAGAAAAGCTTGCGAAATTACATGGAGTAGAACCTGAAAGTATTATAATCACAGGGGGCTCTACCGAGGGGCTGAAAATCACAGGTCTTACTTTCGCTCACAGCGGGGGAGAGATTATTGCTGGCCAGCCTACTTTCTTAGCCATGATGGATTATGCCAAGGGATGGAATGCCACAATAAATTGGGTTCCTGTAGGTGAGGATAAAGGTTACGATTTAAATGAAATTGAGAATCGTATTAGCTCAAAGACTAAGCTTGTATTTTTATGTAATCCTAATAATCCTACTGGCACTTTATTGCCGGCTAAAGCCTTAACTGATTTCTGTAATTCAGTAAGTGAGCGAACCATCGTTTTCTCAGATGAGGCTTATTATGATTTCATTGAAGAAGATCATTATCCTTCTATGGACGCACTCGTCAGGCAAGGAAAGAATGTGATCGTCTCTAAAACCTTTTCGAAGGTTTATGGTCTTGCGGGAACGAGGATAGGATACCTTATCGCTCCCCCTCATTTAGCTCGACAGATACGAAAAAACGTTGTAGCCATGAGCAATGTTCTTGCCATTGCCGCTGCAGAAGCTTCTCTAGAAGATCGTGATTTTTATCAATTTTCACTCGAACAAAATCGTAAACAAAAACAGCGTATTTACGATTTATTGGACCATCTTCAGTTAGATTATGTTCGCTCAAGTACCAACTTTATCTTTTTTCATTCGAAAAGAGATATCAGGGAATTAGGCCCTGAAATGTTAGCCAAAGGGGTGAGAATCGGTAGACCTTTTCCGCCATTCTATGATTGGTGTCGTATAAGTACAGGAACCGCAGAAGAGGTCGATTTATTTATCAAGGGGATGCTCGAAGTCTATAATGGGTAGTTAAACTTTTGCGAGTTGTAAGACAGCTTCTGAAAAGCGATCTAATTCGTCAAAAGTGGTAAATATGTTTGGGGTAATCCTACACCCTTGAACATTCGCATAATCAATGGCTACGGTAAAAACATTGAACTCATCAAAGAGTCTTTTTGCCATTTCTGAAGGTTTCATATTCCTAAGACCAACATTTGCTATTCCGCATGCTCTTTCCTTGCCCCAAGGGGTGTTTATTTGAATATTTTCGACTCCTTGAAGATTCTTCATCCAGTATTGTCTAATCTGATTTAGACGTTGTTCTTTTCTTTTGATGCCAATCTCGTTGAGATAGTCTATAGCGTCTTCTACTCCCAGTGTTATATAGGCCGGATGTGTCCCTAAATGATTCAATCTACGCATTCGAGTAAGGTCTTTTTCGTAGTCAGCTAGTAAAGGCCAGATTTTGGGTCGATGAATGTCCTTAATATACAGCAACCCATTTCCTAATGGTGCTGCTAACCATTTATGAAGACTAGATCCATAATAATCACAATTTAAATCTGTGATTTTAAAATCAAAGTGTCCAACGCAATGAGCACCGTCAACCAAAACTTCGACACCATGGGAGTGTGCCATATCACAGATTTTTCTAATCGGAAGTATCTGCCCAGTGATATTAATCATGTGGCACACCATGATCAATTTAGTCTTTGATGTGATTTTCGACTCGTAAAGAGAAACAATTTCATCGTCACCTTGCGGATGATTAGGCACCGAAACTACATCTAATAGCACCCCATGTCTTTTCGAAATTTGCTCGAACATGAGTTGCATGGCACCATAATCTTGTTCAGCATAGATAGCATGGTCTCCTGGCTTCCAAGGAAATCCCGAAATCACAAGATCTAATGATTCAGTGGTATTTCTGGTAATGGCCAAATCTTCTGAGTTACATCCGACAAATTCAGCCAACTTTTCAGTTACTTTTTCTCGGTCGATATCGAGCTGATTTCTCATGTAGTAAGACCCTTCTCTATTCACCCGTTCTAGGTGTTCATTAACCTTTCTCAAAGTGGGAGTTGGAATGATATTGTAGTAACCACTCTCTAGATTGATGTAGTCTTCTTTTAGGTAGTAATCTTGTCGAACTCTTTTCCAAAAAGTCTCACCTTTCAAGGTTGAAAGAGGAGTAGTGTATTCCTCTTGCTTTAGATCAAATGAGCCTAGAAGCGGTGTGGCAAGAACTGCCGCAGATGATTTTAAAAAGTTTCTTTTATTCATAATCTGAACCAACTTTAGGGAATAACAAGATACAATTCGTTCTTATTGAATAAATTACTGGTTTATTTTAAAACTATATGAGTTTAAAAGATTTATTAGAATATCGCCGTTCAGTTAGAGTATATGATAATGAGAAACCTTTAGATACTGATGAGGTAAGAGATTGTTTGGAGCAGGCCACCCTTGCCCCGAATAGCTCAAATCTTCAGTTATGGGAATTTATACATATTACCGATAAGAGCTATAGAGATGCAATTACTGATGTCTGCCTCGGTCAAACCGCGGCTTCCACTGCTGATCAGTGGGTGGTTTTTGTCACTCGTCAAGACTTACATCGCAAGCGAGCCAAATTCGTTCTCAATTTTGAGAGGGGAAATATTGACAGAAATAGCCCTGCTGCTCGAAAAGCGAAACGAATTGCGGTTCGAGAAACTTATTATGGTAAACTAATGCCTTTTCTTTATGGTCGTTGTTTTCGACTAATGGGGGTGTTCAGATGGTTACTGGTATCTGTCATGGGATGGTTTAGACCCGTAGTTAGAGAAGTTACCGAAACCCATATGCGTGGGGTTGCTCATAAATCTTGTGCCCTCGCTGCTCAAACGTTCATGCTTGCTATGGCTGAGAAGGGATATGATACGTGCCCTATGGAGGGATTCGATAGTCGCAGGGCAAAACGGCTTCTAAAGCTCCCGAATTCGGCAAAAATTAATATGATTATTTCATGTGGAATTCGAAAAGGAAATGACGGTATTTGGGGTGAGCGTTGTCGTGTTTCGTTCGATGAGGTTTACAAACAAATTTAAATGCGAGTCAGTCTATTCATACTTTTTATTTGCTCTTCTATTAGTGCGCAATACCAAACGTTGTTTCAGTCTGGTGATTTGGGATACGAATGCTTTCGGATTCCGGCAATTGTTGGTTCAGGTTCTAAGCTTTACGCATTTGCCGAAGGAAGAAAAGGAGGGTGTGGAGATTTTGGGGATGTTGACATTCTACTTCGAATTAGTAACAATGGAGGAAAAAGCTGGACAGAACCACATGTAGTAGTGGATAACGGTAGCCTTCAGGCAGGAAATCCTACACCAGTAATTGATGTATTAAATCCTAATTTTCCAGGAGGCCGATTGATGCTTTTCTATAATACCGGCACTCAATCTGAATGGGAAACACGTTCAGGAAACGGAAGACGCAAAGCATTTTATAAATTTTCTTCTGACTTAGGAATTTCTTGGTCTGAACCATTTGACATCTCTAATGAAGTACATTTTGATCGATTCAGCACAATTGCTTTCAATGATGCGCGCACGTTTGCTTTAGGCCCTGGTCATGCGATTCAGCTCGCCACGGGTTCTAAAAAGGGTAGGATATATTTGCCAGCTAATCATTCTTTAGGTGATCCTCAAGAAAATTTTGCTGATTATAGGTCTTACGGAATCTACTCTGACGATTTTGGTATGTCCTGGGAGGTTACGCAAGATTTGACGGCACCCTCTTCCAACGAAGCGATGGCGGTTGAGTTACCAGAGAATGAGCTTTTGCTACTTGTTCGCATGCAGAATAATAGAGATCATTCGAAGATGATTGCTCGAAGCTTAGATAATGGTTCTAGTTGGAAGGAGTATCGTTTGGCCCCTGAGCTAACGAGCCCTGTTTGCCAATCATCGATCATCTACATTCCTGAATCAGATCAACTTTACCATCTAGGGCCAGCTTCAACAGAAAAAAGGGAGCAACTCACTTTGTGGAGGTCTTCTGACCGAGGTAGAAGCTGGAATGCTTTAGAGCTTATCGAATCTGGTTTTGCGGCCTACAGTGATATCATCCAATTAAGTAATACTGAATTAGGTGTTTTATACGAGTCTGAAGATTATGGTAAAATTGTCTTTAAACGAATCGCAATTAAACCTGCTGACTAATCTTCACTAAGAAATATCGATTCAATCGGAAGCTCAAATAGCTTTGCCATTTTAAACGCAGTATTTAAACTAGGGTCGAACTTTTGTTTTTCAATCGCATTGACAGTTTGTCTTGAAACCCCTATAATCTCTGCAAGATCCTCCTGAGTTAATCCCTTGCCTTTTCTCAGTTCCTTCACTCGATTGTTCATGAGTATCGTTTTGTGTTAATACCCATGGCAACTCCATAGGTAATACCGATGATACCAACCAAAACACCAATCTCTGCATCAGATTGGATAATGTTTTTCTGATCTAACAGGGAATAGGTTAATCCAACGATTACCGCAACCCCAAGCGTTAGAGCCATTGCCTCGAGGTGAATTTTTCGCTCGAGTTCATCGTAGTGATTGTAGAGGTTTCGGTTCGCCCATATCATTAAGGCTCCGTTTAGAAAATTGAGTATGATTGAAACACTAGTTAGAGGACTGTCTGCTGTCCAAATGAATTCAGGGCCAAAAGTGGCTAAGGCTAAGGTTGCGACCCAAGTCCAAGTCCATATTGCTAATTGGGTAATTCTCTTCTTACGTTCCTCTTTCATTTTGTAAAGTTTATTTGACAAAAGTATCTATTTTTCTACTAATGTCAAGTTTTATTTACATTTTATTTTTGATGCTGTTCGGTCAATTCAATTTCTTTCATTGTAAATTCGTATTAATAAAGGGTGTTTAGCTCAGTTGGTTTAGAGCGCTACCTTGACAGGGTAGAGGTCACAGGTTCGAATCCTGTAACACCCACAAAACTATACTGATTATCAGTTAGTTACGATAAAATTTCAGAAAAATGGTACAATTTATGGTACAAAAATGTTCTGAATCATTATCTTACCATAGAGTTTTTTTGTTCTACTCTTCACTCTATGGGACTAATTCTTACCAGACAAACTGAACCATCTAAAGGTTTTTGTACCGCGATATTTCTCTACTATAAGGATGGAAAGAAAACCAAGATTTCCTCTGGAGTAAGATGTAAACTAAATCATTGGAATATTGATTTAAAGAAGGTAGAGAGAGGAGATAAGGATTATAAATTTAAAAACCTCAAGATTTTATCACTTAAGAATAGACTTGAATCTATTGTTAATAGATACGAGGTGTCTGGTGAGTATTTGAGTGGTGAAAAATTAAAACTTGAGATTCAGAAAATTGAGAATATTAAGGTAGCAAAAAATATATCTTCTTTACCTCTATTCACCCTTATTTCAGATTGGGAATCGGACTACCTAAATAATGATCAAATTGAAAATTCTACAAAAACTAAGACTAGGTCTGTTGTAAAAGATATCAAAGATTATGTTCAAAAAGTTCAAAATAAATCCAATAAAGTACTTCTCATCGATGATCTGAATGATGACTTTACAAGGAATTTCATGAGTTACCTTTTTAATCGAGAACATCGAATAGGGTCAAATGGAAAATCAAAAAAAAGAGGATTACAACCTCATTCTGTTGACAGAAGATTTCAATACCTCCAAACATTCTGTAAATGGTACTCAAAGCATTCTAATGAGTACAAAAGAATTGACACCCCTAGAGAATTAGGTCATTCAAAAAGAGTAAGCAACCAAGATGACCCTGTCTTTCTTAAGGATATAGAATTAGAAAAAATAATAGAATTCAAAGGATTTGATTACAAGAAGAAATTGTCTACTGATAATGGAAAAGAAAAATGGATAGAGAGTAAAGACAACCTAAAATATTTAACACCAGATAAACAAAACCGAAAGAATAAAGGGGGTGTTCTATCTCTTATACATGAAGAAACGAGATATGGTTTACAGACGTATACAACCTATGAAATTTATAAAGATCTATTAGTTTTTCTATGTAGTTGTGGAGCTCGATTTAGTGATGGAGTAAATATGAAAGTGGGAGATTTTAAACATAAGAAAAGAAGCGAATCATCTCCACTAGAAGGAGGAGTAGAGGCTTTTTTCATATTCTCTCAGAAAAAGACTAATTATTATGCAACTCCTAGAGTTAATGAGGTCTCCTTTGAAATATTTAAAAAGTACAGTAGAGGAAAAACAAAGGAAGATTTTCTTTTTCCCAGAAGCGAAAATGGTAATCCTATTTTTGATACCAAGTTTAATCTTCATATTAAAAAGATATGCAAGATAATTGGTTTGAATAGAAAGGTGATGGTTCGTAAAATTGGAAGTAAAGGAGTCGAGGTTGATAAACTTGAAATGGAGTTATATAACGTTGTCTCTTCTCATACCGGAAGAAAGACATTTATTAAAACACTTGTCTTAAATAGTGATTTTTCTACTAAGGAGATTATGGCCCAAACGGGTCATAAAAGTGAGAGTATTTTTCACTCTTATTACCGAATTAAGGACGATGATTTACTTCTGAGACCAAACTCTCCTTTCTTAAAGAAAAGGAACACCTATCTATTACCTGAGGAGGCAAAAGATTCAGATGAAATTGATGTAGAACTCGATTCTCCTAAATCATCCGAAAAGTCATTAAAAGAAAAACTTCTTGAGTTAGAGGAAGTCAAATCAATTCTGGGTCAATCAAAGTATGATGAATTGAGGGAGAAAATTCTTAACAATTTCATCAAATGAGATTATTATTATCAGAAATAGCCCCACATCCGAAGAATAAAGAAATTTATTCCCTTTCTGATTTAGAAGATTTGAAATCTTCAATCCAAGAAGTGGGGTTACTTCAACCTTTAATTCTTAACCAATTCAATCAGATTTTATCAGGTCACCGAAGATTTGAGTGTATTAAGGATTTAGGATGGAAGGACGTTGAGGTCGATATCAAAGAGATTAACGATAAAGAGACAGAACTCTATCTTGTTCATTTCAATAAACAAAGAGTCAAATCAATAAAAGAGGTACTCAACGAGTTTGATATTCTCTCTAAATTTTATGGAAGGAACCAGGGTAAGAGATCTGATTTAACTTCTGTTCAATCGAACAAAAGTGAATCTCATTTTAATAGGAGGGACTTAATCTCAAAGGAAATAGGTATTGCATCCTCCCAACTCGGAAAACTTCTTTTCATTAGAAAGAACAATGAGGGTCATATTGAACTGATTGATAAAGGAATCCTAACCATCAATCAATCTTACCTTCAGATTCAGAGAGAAACCAAAGAGAAAGAAAGTAGAGAAGGAACTAAGAATAATAATTCGATCTCAACTTTTATAAAATCTAAATGGAGGTTTTATCAGAAATCATCTGATGATATGTCTGATCTCAAAGATGGAGAAGTTCAAACCATTTTTACATCCCCTCCCTATTGGAACAAAAGAACCTATTTGGAGGGTGGTGGATTAGGAAATGAACCCAATTCTCACGAGTTTGTAGAAAACCTCTCAAATCACTTAAAAGAGTGTTATAGGGTATTGAATGAAAGAGGTTCATTCTTCTTAAATATTGGAGATACCTTTCTTAACGGATGTCTTCAAAATATCCCATTTAAAGTTTCAGAAAGTTTGAAGGAACAAGGTTGGATACTTCGAAACACCATCATTTGGTCAAAGACCAATCCCAAACCTTCTTCATCAAAATCTAACCTTACACCTTCATACGAATATATCTTCCATTTTGTGAAGTCTATGGAGTATGATTACTATCCAACTCTTGCACCACTCTCTGATAAAACCAAACCATCACTACCACCAAGACATCGTAGTGTAAGTGGGGAGTATTCAGATACAGTTTCACCTTATATCCCAAATACGAAAGGAAAGAATATGGGAGATTATTGGAATGAGGATATCGTAAGGAGTGCAGTTGCAAATCAAAAACTAAATATTGAAGGAGAACATCCTGCTCCTTTCCCTCAACAGATTGTTTTACTTCCCATTCTTCAAACTTCCAAAGTAGGAGATTTAGTTCTTGACCCCTTTATGGGAAGTGGAACGGTTGGGAGAGTTTGTGATGAAGTAAATAGGAACTTTGTGGGGTATGATTTAAAAAAATATTGATTTTACTTCAATACAATATAAGTGGAGTCTTTAAATACTTTTTTTCCTGTAGTTTCAAAAAATATAGACCCTTCGTCTTTTGATGTAATTGAATGAATATATTCCACTTTTATCTTCATAGTATCTCCAACCATTTTATTGATTGGTGCAATAACGGTATTAAAAACACCAGTGATAGTATTTGTGTACCCACTAGTATTGATTGTTGGGATTAGTATGTCTTTCCAGTTTAGTAGAGGGGGAAGATTCACATATGTTAATTCACCTGAAAAAGAATTGATATAAGTGTAAGTGATATTAGCGACTGTATCACCTTCTAGTAACCACCAATATAAATTAGAGGAGAAATCAATTTTTTTTGGTTGACTTCCACTAGAAATGTCTTCAACAGGCATTCCATATTTAAGTAGTCTCCCTGTTATTCTCTGTATAGTTTGATTTTTATTCCGGTCCAAGGACATTTCATAATACCCATTAGAATCTTTGGATAATTGAAACCTTGGGTTATCGTTTAATCCCTCTAAGAATTCAATAGTAATTCCATCTCCATCGTCAATATTGGTGGAATCCCTTTTTGAACATGAGGTAAGAATTAGTGCAAGGGAAATATATAAGTATTGTAAAGGTTTATTGATATGAATTGAATGAAAGAATAATAGAAACATAATCAAGTAAGTGGAACAAAATCATTTGATATCCTAACAATAATCATGAATGTCATATTATTTCTTTTTACATCCTCTGTCAGGTATGAACCTTTAATTACATATTTTTCTTTCAGCAGTATTCATTACATAACCTCCCTCTTGTTCAACATCACCAGAAAGGAGAATCCTTGAATTGTCAAGGATTTCTATCGTTAGATAATCACTATAATTATCCACCAATGTTATTGAATTAGAATCCGAGGAAACTATTTTGAAGAAATCTTCGGAGAATGTATTAGACTGAATTCGTTGATTATATTCTTCCTCAGAAACTTCATAGATATACCATGATTCACAATCTGTCTCGATAATACCTTCGTCATCATACTCTTCAAATATTCCTATTTCAATTACATTGACCTCAGACTTGAATAAACTTAATTGTATAGTTCCACAATAATCGACATTGGAATCACCGTCCCCGTATGTTTCACATTGTTGAACGTTGTAAGATTTATTATTCAAACTTTGAAAAAAGGAATCCACAATGGATAATGTTTCTGTAGAATCTTCAGACGATTTAGAACAGGAAACTAGAAAGATCAAGATTAGAAAAATTGAGATTTTTTTCATTTTTTTATTTTAAATCTATAGAATGTAGAATGAAAAAATCGAAACAAATAAGTGCGATAGATATTTATGAATTCTAATTAATAGATGTTCGATTGTAATTCTATCAGGTGATCTTAACCATATATTATGCAATAGTTGCAATTAATTTAACTCATTGAGAATACTTTAATTAGTAAGATGAAAGTTTTGGTAATTCTCTTTTCAATCTTGTGGATCAATAATCCAATTCAATCTTACAAGAGAAAAGATACTTTAGTAATTAGATTTTTTGAAAAGGAAGTTTACTATTCTATGACTTCTAAAGAAATAATTGGATCTAGAGAATTTGATAATCCTGAAAAGTTCGATCTAAGGAAATTCTATAAGATAAGTGATTTATTTATTCACGGTGGGGGTGGTGTAGTCTTAAAGGATGAAAGAGGAATAGATAGAATTGATAATTCATTCGATCATAAACTTCAATTATCCTCAAATATTTTTAGTTATAATGATACCATCTTTAGGTTTGGTGGTTATGGTTTTTTTGACAATAGAAGTTTTATGACTTTTTATGACGAAAGAATCAATGAATGGGAGTCATATAACTATAATGGTGATATCCACCCAAAAGGAACTCACGGGTCAGAACATCTTCAATTAAAAGATAAGTTTATTGTTTTTGGTGGACACTTAGTTGATCCAAAAAAAAGATCTCAATCTATTGAATATAATGGTGTTCAAGAATTTTCATTTCGTTCTAAGGAATGGAGGAGTGTTGGAGAAACGATAAATAGGTATTTTGATAAGAAGAATACAATTAAGACTGAATTTGGTTTTATATATTTTGGGTCTTTAGATAATCAAACGGAGATAGTAAATTTTAATGAAAATGAAGTAGTTGTCCTTGCTGACAACCCATTACATAGAAAGATTCAATCATCGATATTTACCCCTCAGATTTTTAGGGACACCATATTCTTTTCCAATGATGATATCTCTGAAATATCTTTCATAAGCCTGAATGATTTTATTGGAAAATACAGGATTGAATCTCGTCCCTTCTTAGTACCGAATCCTTCAGAAAATAATTTTCCTCATTCAATGTTAATTGACTTTTCAATTCTTCTTTTTTTCCCGATTATGATTTTGATTTTCCGTCATTTTCTAACAAGAAAAGTATTTGTTTTAAAAGACGGGAGAATTTACTACTTATTTAGAGAATTGGGTTTAAGTGAATTTGAGAAAGATTTTTTAAAGATTTTTTTCTCAAAGTCTAAATCTGGTTTGGTTAGAGTTGAAAACTCCGAGGTTTTAAAATTGTTTACCGTGGATCTTGATATTGGAACAATTACTAGAAGAAAAAACGAAAAAGTAAACCTCTTGAATGAGAAGATTAAGTTTATCCTAAAAACCCCTAAAAACCTTGTAGTCTCTAAAAAATCTTCCTCTGATCGAAGGAATATTTATTATGAGTTGGATCTTAACTTTTTCTATTTCCTATAATTATCTGTGCAATGATTTGCAATATTCGTGAAACAAAATTTTGATTCGGAATTTTATAAGAATCAAAATTTTAAAATCATGAAAAAACTTATTGCATTTATTTTTATGTTAACCGGTGGTATTGGTTTATCCCAATCTCCACAGAATAATCTCTCTGGAGATATCCCGACGGATTATATCCGACCAGGACTCCTTATTCTTCACAATAAACAGGGAGGAGAATTTGATTTCAACAATTTTCAGTTCCCAGCACAATTTGATGAAATTAATATCGGCACCCAGGAGTTTACATGGAGTGTTCCGCAGGATACAGAAATGGATTCCTTGGCTATGGTTCAAATGAATAAAGATTATATTGAGGTAATTGAGAAATTCACTGGTGAATTTATGTCTTCTGTAATGGAGATTCAAGGAGGTAAACCCAACTGGGAAGCTCTAAACGAAAGAGCTAGAAATTCATTAACAGAATCCCAAAGAAATCAATTAAAAAATCTTTCGGGGGGTAATATTGGTGATAACGCCCAACGTATTCTTTTAGACCCTATTCTTGAAAGAAATTACATCATGGTTATTAGTCCCTATGATAAAACTGAAACAGAGGATGGATTAACTTCTTGGGTTGCGGTATCTATTTTTAAAGTTGATATTGCGGGGGGAGATGATATTCAAGCTAAAAAGAATGTATTCTTTTCCAAATTTAAAGATGATTACTCTCAAGTTGAAAAATCAGAGTTTCCTGTTACATACGTAGGGGCGGGATATGGACAGGCTCAATCATTCGACAAAAAATCATTACTGTCTTTAGTTGGTTTAGGTAATAGTAAAAAGAACATACGAACTCCTGAGGAAAAGGAGTTCGATTTAAATAATGCGATTATTGACCAAGGAATTCAAATTGGAATGAATTTTTTAGATGATTGGAAACCTCGAGCCATTGTTCAAGACCGAATGAAAATTGCTTTAGGAACCAAGGAAGGATTAAAAATAGATGACCTATATATTTCATATGAAAGAGTGAAAAATGAGAATGGTGATGTTGAATTGGTTAAGAAGGGTTATGATAGAGTAAAGAAAGTTGGGAAGAATGATATTGATCTAACAGAATCTGACGAAAGTGGAGAGCCCAGTAAACTTTACGGTGACTCAGGTAAAAGAACTAAAACAGGTTATGTTTCTATGAGACAACCTGAATTAGGTTTAGGTGTTTCAGGATTCTATAGAAATAGTGCTGGAGCACGAATAGACTACCGAACTAAGGTTGTTCCTAATTCAATGGTTTATTTAGAAGGTGAGTTTATGGGACAGAATGAACTATTGGGAGGATCTGATATTTTGGTGAGTGTTGGTATTCAAAAGTATTTAAACTTAGGAAGAAAAATATCACTTATACCGTTTGCTCAATATGGAACAATTCTAAATTCTAGTGAATTAGATGAGGATAGTTCTTCAACAGACGAGGCAAATGTTGCAGGTTTTGTAGGTTCTAGACTATCAATAAAACTTGGTACTAAAATTCAATTGGTTCCAGAAATTTCTATTCTAGTAGCTGAATTAGATACAGCAGACTTAGGATATGGAATTAAACTAAAAGAATCTTACTCTGACAAGTTTGGGGATGGAGCTTTCTTTGGAATTGCTTTTAGATACAATTTATAAAGAGATAAAAATGAAAAATATTTTAATGACAATACTCTTCATAGGGGTAACTTTAATTAGTTACTCCCAAAAAGGGAAAAAGTATAATGATTACAAGTCAATCTATAACGCTCAGGTTGAGTGTTTAGGGACAGGAACAAAAGGTGTTTTTGTTTTCAAGGTTTTCACTACCCAGAAGGGTAGAAAACCAGATTTTGAAAAATCAAAAAGAGCCGCGATTTTTTCGGTCTTATTTAATGGTATTCCAGGAGTTCCTTCAACAGGTTGTAATACCCAACCTCCTATTTTGAATTCGGATGATTTTGAAAAGAATCAAGAATATTTCAATGACTTTTTCGAGTCGGGTAAGTTTTCCCAATTCATATCCTTAGCTGATCAATCGAATACAGACGTTTTCAAGATGAAAAAAGGGTATCAAATTGGTTTATCGGTAACTGTTAGAAGAGATGATCTCGCGAAAAAGATGGAACAAGATGGTATAAGAAAAGGGTTAGGTAATTATTTCTAAAAATTATATTATGAAAAAATTTATTCTTTTCATTCTATTCATTTCATGTAATAGTTTGGTTTTATTTGCTCAAGGTATTAAACCTAAAGTGATGATAATCCCATCCGATGCTTGGATGAACTTGAATGGATATATGATGACAGAAAATGAACAGGGTGCAGAACAAATAAATTACGATTACTCACGAGCGTTCAGAGAGGATCCTATACTCGTTGAAGCTATTAATGTGACTGGAGGTATTTTTGCCGAAAGAGGATTTCAGTTTACTGACATGGCTCAAAGTATTAAAGATGTTCAGTCTAAAATCGAAAGAAACACTGTAACAGGTAGAGTATTAAGTGTTAAAGATGAACTAGCACTACAAGTCTCTGCTGATATTATTTTGTATTTAGACTTCAGTATTCAAGATGTAGGTTTTGGACAAAGACAAGTAGATAGATTTACGATGACGGCTATTGATGCTTATTCGAACAAGAATCTAGGGAGTGCTGGACAAGCTGGACCTCGAAGTTCATCAACAGCCACATCAGATTTAATTCGAGAAAGAGTTTTAGCATTTATAAATGATTTAGAAGGTGATGTTCTTCGAATATTTGAAGGGTATGTCACCAATGGAAGAGAGATTACAATTGAAATTATCGGATCTCCAGACGCTATTGACTATGGATGTTTTGATGTATACGGAACAGAAGTTGAAGGAGAAATGTTATATGAGTGGTTTAATAATTGGGCAGCTGAGACATCGATAAATGGAGGAGGTTATGCAGACCCATTAGAGGAATCGATAATGATTAGTATGAATGTTCCACTCGTTGATGAACGAGGTAGACCTGTTCAAGCTCTTAATGTTACTACTGGATTAATGAGAACACCATTAAGAGATATTTTTCAAATGAGACCTGAGAGATTAGGATTGGGACGAGCGATTTTAAATATAAATGATTGTAAATGATGAAGTACGGAAACGTTTTATTGTTAATTTTTTCATTTTTCTTTTTGACATCTTTTGGGCAAGAGAACGAAGAATTTAAGGTCGATGATTTTGGAAGAATAGGATTTTTTACCGATATCGTTGATACAGAAGATTTCACTGGTTCTGCCAAAGAAAATTTACAGAGAAAGTTGGATAGGATGGTACTTAAGGAATCATTAGGATCTTCATTTGACGATCGATTTGGTTTGGTATTAAAACCTGTTATATATACCAAAGAAAAAACAAGTACAGTACCTCCAAAATATTTCTTTGATATAGGTATTGACGTTTACGCTGTTGATTATCAAGAAAAAATTCAATTGTCCATATTTACCTTTGAGGGATTACAAGGTATCAACGCTAACAAGGAACGAGCGATTATTGCTGCCCTAAAAAACTTTAATTCTTCACGTAGGTTCAGTGATTTCATAACAGAAGTAAAAGATAAAATCATTAAGTATTACAACGATCGATGTGATTTCATTCTAAAAGAAGCCGAAACTTTATCCTCGAATGATCAATACGATGAAGCACTTTTGAAATTATCATCTATACCTGAGGTATGTAAGGAGTGTTTTGATAAATCTAGAGATCAAATGACAGAAGTTTATAAGAGTAAACTTAATAGGGAGTGTCAAACCTTAGTTGCTGAAGCGAACTCATTAATTTCTCAAGAAAATTATAAGGAAGCTGCAGTGGTCTTAAAAGGAGTGTTACCTGGGATTGATTGTCATCAAGAAGCAGTTGCTCTAATTGAAAAAATAGAAAATCACTGGTGTAGTGTAAATTTAGGTAAGGCGAAATCTTTTAAATCATCGAGAAACTTTGATGAAGCAGCAAAATTCTTATCACTTGTTCCCACATCTTCTTCCTGTGCTAATGAAGCAGAAAAGTTAGGAACTGAGATTTATGCAGTATTAACTGACATAGATAAAAGAAACTGGGAGTTTAAGATAAAGAAATATGAAGATGAGCAAGAGAAGGAAAGAAGAGAATTTGACTTTGAGGTAAATAAATTTGAAAGAGTTCAGGATAGACTTGATTCGGATCAAAAATTTAATCAAGAGAACTTCGATAAGGTACAGAAAGCTAATAGGGATATGCAAAGTATTCTTTCAAGAGAAGCGATAAAAGTAGCCCGAGCGAACTCTAAACAAAAAATCAATGTGACAAGAAAATATAGCTTTTTAGGATTTTAATAACCTTTGTTCGTAAGAACAAAAGTTTAAGTTGATAGACCTGTGAGATAGAATTCTTACAGGTCTATTTTTTTATGGAAGAAAAAATAGACCTCGATATAAAAGATACTCTCTTAAGGGTTTATGAAAAAGAACTTTTCTCAATTTCAAGAAACCTCCATTCTCAATTTTAGGATATACTTGATATTACGAACTCAAAACCCCTGTATTTAAGGAGGTTTTCTTTGAATTACTGAGATATTTTCGTAAATTAAGGGTTTTGAAATATTAACCCTAAAATTACGAAAATTGAAAGTATTCATCTCTCGTGTTTCTACTGAAGACCAATCTGAATTAAGACAGATTCAAAATATCGAACACTTTGATAAAGTCATCATTGATAGGTGTGATGGAGATATTCCTCTTTGGGAAAGACCACAGGCATCAAAACTTAGAAAGTTGGTGGATAATGGGACGATTACTCACATTGAGTTCCATCAGGTGGATAGAATGGGTAGGAATCTCAAAAACATATTGGAAGAGTATGAAGAACTTACCAAAATGGATGTGAGGGTAGTTTGTAGAGAACCTTACTTTCAAAACTTCAATGATAAAGGTGAGGAGGATTTATTCTCTAAACTACTTCTCTCTATTTTGGGTAGTGTAGGACAGTATGAAAAGTCTCTGATTAAGAAAAGACAGATACAGGGGATTGAACTCACCAAGAAACTATACCCCCACAAATACACAGGTAGAAAACAGAACACCAAAGAAGACCGATTGAAGTTCCTTTCTAAACCAAAGAACAAACTAGCTATTCAGTATCTAAATAAAGGAATGAGTGGGGTAGAAGTTTCTAAACTTGTTGGACTATCTCTGAATACTATTACTAAGATTAAGAAAAACCTATTGGTAGAATCCTAAGTCTTATTGGACAAAGAAGAGAAAGGTTTTTCTGAAGTTGATAGACTAAAGATGATCAATTCTATCAGGAGAGTCTATCAAACCTTCACTCTGGTTCATTATGATACACTCCTTGTCACTGAACTATCTAACAACTACTACCTATCAAATTGTTTTCCCATTCAATCAAATCCTTCTTTCTGATATACTTTGAATGAGAGGATATTCGGATTAGGGGAAGCCCTAATTTCTTTTTCCACTCTTCAATAGTTACTCTATCTACTCCGTAGAGTTTCATTAGTTCTTGTTTAGTGATTCGTTCTTCCATGTTTTTCTCTTTCTTTTTTTAATAGTTCCTTAAATCGTTTACTGTATTCTTTTCTCTGTCCTTTTTCTCGATACGGTTCGAGTAAGTGATAGAAGTTCTTGACGAGTTCTGAAGTCTTTATAAGTTCTTGTGCAAACTCTTTTGGATGGTCTTTGATCCATTGTAAGTCTTCAGGATTTAGTTTTGTTTGTTTCATTATCATTCCGTTTTTAATAAATAGTATCAACCTCGAACTTTTAAGTGAAGGGTTGGAAATCTTTTATTCAAACTTTTTCAGTTGTTTGAACTTTAGAACTACTTCCCATTTGGATATAAAGAGTCCATTAGGGAGAAACTCCCTTTTTGAAACTTTTTCCATTTTTCAGAGAAATCTAACAAGCACTCCAACAACGATTTCTCCTATCTGTATGTTAACGAGTTCAGACCTTTTTTCCTTTTGAACACTAATGGTTGGTTTTACCTATCGGTGAGTGTTGACCATTATCGGGAACTCCCCCCTGTGTCAGGTGTAGTATCTCGGTAGATTAAGTATGTCTTAAAGTAACCTACAACTCAGTAGAACGAGGTGTTCTGAGTATAAGTATTATGAAGTTGGAGAAAACGTAAAGAAATGGATTAAAAAAATGAGGTTTGTTCGTTCGAACAAAAGTTGACTGACAATCGACTGTACCATTTAGTGGTACAATTGTGACCCATTAAATGGTACAGTACTTATTAAATAAAAATATAAAACACTTATAATCAATACTTTATATAAAAAATATAATTAAGTATTAATCCTGTAACACCCACCAAAGGAAAAGTCGCGACCATAGTAGTCGCTAATCCTGTAATACCTTCGAGAAAATGATCTAACTAATTCAATTTGAGATAAGAATCAGTCTTTTTAAATCTTGGATTAGTATCCTCGTAAAAGTCTTTTCAAAATAAACGTGATGAGAATCCGAAAGAATATTTTCTAATGATTTCTGATAATAGAGGCCATTCAAGGAATAATCTAACCAAGGTCGATTTGAAACGTATTTATTGATCGTGTCATAAACTTGGTTTCTATTCACCTGATTTAATGAAAAGGTTTGATCTTCTGGGGTGGTAAGAAAAATTAGATTAATGTTCTTTTTCTTACATAGAGTAATAATTTTCTGAAGCGATTCAATTTCATCCATCTCTAATTCTGATTTCCCGGCAGGAAATGTCTTTAAAAAGTTCAATTGATTTCTCTCAAAAAAATATGATTTTACCATAGAATCCTGTGGTTGCTTTCTTGCTTTAACATTAGAATGGTTGATTTGCTTCTTAGTTATCCGTTCTACAGATCTTCCTAAAGTAATGAACCCACTTTTAAGGTGATTTTTTTTATTTGTGATTAACTCTTCTAAAAATAATTTTGGATTTCTATAGACAAAATAGGCGGCATAAGGTTTGTATGAAAGCCTTTTAGTGTCGAAAGAAAACCAGGAGATGTCTAGTATAATGTACTTAGGATTTTGAATTGATTCATTGAGATAAGCCTTTAATAAATCATAGGAATAAGATAGGTTTGACTGGGTGAATCCTAACTGTGATGTTTTTAGATTTAAATGTTTCTGAAATAACGATGAATCAGTAGCGCTCAGAATTCTAGAAGATCCTAGCAATAAGATGTCCATATCCCCTTCTGTAAAAGCTCTGTTATATTCATCATGGAAATTTCCTTTATCGGGATGAAATCTGAAATTTTCTAGGTGAAACACCAGTATTAATAAAAAGGTGAAAACTAGGTACAGAAGGTACCCTAAGGCAATAATTTTTAATAATTTCTTAAGGAATTCATTCATCAGAATTGAAAGTAAATAAATTCTGATTTGGTTTCATAAAGACCCTGATAAATGAGAAAAGACATCATCAAATAGAGCGTTATTCTTTTCCATTTTTTACTTGAAAAAAGTATGTCTCTTTCATTATTACGTGTTTTCCAATCTAAAGAAAAGAAAATAATTACTAGTATAATACCATCTGTAAATTGAGGATTTAAATCTGGAAAACTGACCATTCTAATAATATAGTTGAGAGAACTATTAAGATCAGGGCTTCTGAAGAAAATCCAGGTTATGGTGATTATAAGAAAGCAACTAATTCGTTTAATGAATAGGAGTTTTTCTTCGCGATTATTATCAATAGATGCATTTGCAGTACTATTTCTTTTGATAATAAAGGATGGTAAATAAAGTATTGAATGGATTGCTCCCCAAACTATATAGGTAGAATTTGCCCCATGCCACAACCCACTCAGTATAAAAACTACAAAAACATTTCTTATAGACTTCAGTATCCCTTCTCTAGAACCTCCTAAGGGAATGTACAGGTAGTCTTTAAACCAACTAGAAAGAGAAATATGCCAACGATTCCAAAATTGAGATATGTTTGACGCGAAGTAGGGAAATCTAAAATTTGATCTGATCTCGAACCCAAGAATTTTTGCAACTCCAATAGCTATATCAGAATAACCACTAAAGTCACCATAAATTTGAACTGAAAAGTAAATAGCACCTAAAAAAAGAGTTGAACTATTTAGTGTTGAATAATTGGAGAATATAAAATTCACATCTTCTGCAAGAGAATCAGCGATAACCACTTTTTTAAAAAGTCCCCAGATAATTAATCTAACACCTTCTGAACCCTGCCTGTAATTAAATATTCTTTTTGTTTGAATTTGAGGAAGTAAACTAGATGCCCGTTCAATAGGACCAGCGACTAGTTGAGGGAAGAAAGCGACATATGTAGCAAACTCTATAAAGCTTTTGGTTGGTTCCAATTCTTTACGGTAGACGTCTATAGTATAGGAGAGGGTTTGAAAGGTGTAAAAGGATATACCTACAGGCAGAATAATATTTAGAGTATTAAATTCATCAAACGAGTAATTAAGTTGACTAAATAAATGGGCAAATGACTCGATAAAGAAATTATAGTATTTAAAAACAAATAAAATTCCCAGATTAAAACAGATACTCACTGATAAAAGTAATAACCTGTAATACTTAAATCTTTCTGTTTTATTCTGTAATAAAAGGCCGATTATGTAGTCTACTGTGGTAGATAGAAGAATTAAAAAAAGGAATCTGTAGTCCCACCATCCGTAGAAAATATAAGAAGCTAACAATAAGAAAGTGTTCTGAATACTTAAGTTCTTTTTTGTTAGGAACCAATAGATAAAGAAAACTATAGGTAAAAAAAGCAAAAATTCGAAAGAATTGAAAAGCATCCAAGAGTCTTATCATCATGCAGTTGTCATCATCTGTAATATTGATGAAATTTTATTTTGCTACATGTAGTGGAATTCAAAGATAAATTTATGATGTTAAACTTGTGATTAATTGTAGGTTTTTCTATGTAGACTTCTTCGGGTGTAAAGGAAAAGCTGAAAAAGAGAATAGACTTAGGTTAATCCTAGAACATTTTTAATAATCGAAGCACAAAGAGGTCTACTACTTCAACTAAGATTAAAATGATAATGATCCATTCTAGCTTACTGCTCTCCTTATGATCCATGATATCTTTAAAGAGCTCTAGATCTTCTTTTATAATGGCAGTGCGCTCATAGATGTATCGATATCGATCTTTAAGGTCAAAAGTCTGTTTTAGGGATCCGTTCAATTTATTCAATGATTCATTTTCCCAAGTAATATCTGGAGAGTCGAAGATGTATAGATTTTCAGAAATCTGATTCTTCACATTTAGTACTCGTCCGATGAATTTTTTCAGTTTTTTTCCAGAGATCTTTAGTCTCCCTTCAATTTCTAGAGCTTTCGTGTAAACGGTAGTTTCTTCAAGGAGGTGATCGGTTATTTCAAGATATTTATCCAGAGCAACAGAATGTGAGGTGTTGAGCATAACTAATCTGATGGCTTCGATGTCAAATTCACTCAAGATGACCTTGTCAAAGGTTACTTCTGTATGGCCTTCAGCAATTTCAACTTTAATGGTTTCGCTAAGTTCTTGTTCTTGCCACGACCCTAGTTCGGGATTAAGTTTTTTAATGGTTTGATTAATTTCAGAGTGATTGCAATTAAAAAAAGCGACTACCCCGTATTGAAACACATATACAAATTGCTCTTTCCCTAGTTGAAGGAACAATTCGTCAGAGTCTGAATAGAGTACCTCTAAGTCTAATTTTAGACGGCACTGTTTAATGTTGAGGCTATTCTTAATTTGAAGTGCGACTACAGAATACATGGTTACTGATTTAATGAATCAAAGATGAGATCATTTTCCCCAAATCGTATATCCTGGTTGTGATTTTATCGCTTTCCATCCGCTTGGTGCTGAATAGCTTCCGGGACCGATCTTAACGAGTAGTTTATTATCGATAGAGGCAACATAATAACCGCTTGAACCATTTACGGTAGTGATAACTTCGACGGTACTTTCAGCGGTAATCCCTGCCGCTTTTCGAATAGCGATGAGGTCATTAATTTCAGATTGAAGCCCTCCTGAGGTGTCGGTGAAAAAGTAGTGATATCCCCAAACCATTGGAATGCCCGGGTGTGTGAGTAGATAGGCATAACCACTTTTGATATGATTTAAAGAGTTGCTGTAGAGGTTGTCACAATCTCCACGGTTGATACACCCCGTATCGTGGTTATCGAGAAAGGTGATTGATTTAGATCCGTATCCGATCGAAGCTAAGGAATGACCCTCTTTTAGACGGTCGAAATTTTGGTCGATGAGCGCTTCTTTCAGTTTGTATTTAAGGGCGAAATCAAAGGCTTTAGACGCACTTGTTGTCGCTGAGGTTGTGGTCGAAGCCGTTGCATCAATCCATTTTTTTATTTCTTGAAGATTACCATCCCAAAACTCTCCAATAGTAATATAGTAGGAGGTTGAAGCGTTGTATTCACCCACATATTTGGCAGGGAATCCTTTGACAAAATCATAACGCCATGAGTCGAATCCAAGACTTTTAAGGCGTTGTAAGTAGTCTTTTAGTCCACTTTGAACTTCTTCGCTTTGATGGTTTAGATCTCTAGCACCTCCCCATCCGAGACCTTCGTCTTCAGGGCCACATGGTTTGGTTCCAAAGGCATCAGGATTTGTAAACCCTTCATCATCTATAACAATAGATTCACAGGACCATGACGGTTCGGTAAAGTCTGTCCAAGTCGAGGTTCCTACTCTATGATTGAAAACAAGATCTGCAATACCATGCATTTCCCTTGATTTCATTTTACCTAAAAGCGACTCTAGTTGAGTTTTGCTCCCATGAAGCGAATTAAAATCGAAAAGCCTTCGCGGATGATAGCCCATGCCCTCACCTTCACTCACGGGTGGCAACCAAATGCCATCAATATGGGCATTGGAGAGGTCGATTATCTTATCTTCTAGAAACTGATAGAACGATTGGGATCCGATTTTTGAATCGTTAAAGCTGTCCCACCAAAAGCCTTGTAAAAGTACATCGTTGAGAGGATTATTGTCTGCGTAAGAACTCGTCCCCTGATCAATCGGAGGTTCATTAACTCCTCCATTGTTTGTGTCTGGGGTTTCTGCAGAATCGCTGCTACAGGCGGTTAGAAAAAGACTAGTTAAGAAAATAGCGCTTATTCGTTTCATGTATTGTCGGTTGTAATAACCCTCTAATTTAGGCTTATTTCTTGAGCAAATTCAGCGAAGTGGTATCCTTCTTGCTCGAGTTTTATTCTAGTGGGGTGATTCTTATCACGTACCGGATTCGTATGATTGAAATGGGTAAACCAGACTTTATTTTTTTCAGTTTTCGGCAAAGATTCTAAAAGGGCTATCGTTTCACTGATAAACGGATGTGGAATTTCAGACATGGGTCGTTCTAGTTCTCCTTCAGCTAAAAAAGTCCCGTCTATAATAGCATAATCAATGGATTGAATGAGTTCGATAATGGATTGTTCCCATACGTTCCATTTATCGATATCTGGCAAATAAAAGGCGGTTTTGTTGGCACCTTTAATGAGGTATCCGACCGTTTCAGAATATTCATCGCGATGAGGCACCTGTATGGGAGTCACTGAAATAGTTTTTAGGTTTTCAGGCCCATTTAGTCTCTTGACTTCAATATTGTTCAGTTGAACGAGTTGATTCCAAGGACCACTGGTTTCAAGAAAATCAGCCATTCGAGGCATGGTGTAAACAGGTAGAGCTCTTTCATTAGAAGCCTCTCTACCTATATGCATTAAGCCCGTGTAATGCCCCATATGAGCATGTGTTAGAAATACTCCTGAGAGTTTAGATTTAGATTGTTTCTGTAGAAAACTAGCTTGATGTGTAAAATCTGGAGTCGCGTCAAAAAGAAAAGCCTCTTCATCTGAATAGACCCCAATACTTGCTACAAATTCATTCGGTCTTTCAACAAGACAACAGCCCTTATCACAATTGAACTGTGGAGCTCCTGCATCTTGAAGATTGCCTAGAAACACGATTTGCTGGGCGCCTAGGTATTGACAGCCAGCCATCATGAGAAGTAAGAGTCTATTTTTGAACATATACTTTCCCTTTTTTCATAACAAGATCTACATCTTGAAGCAGAGAGATGTAGCGCAAAACATCTCCTTTAACAGCAATAATATCTGCCTGTTTTCCATTAGAAATGGTTCCAACTCTGTCATCAACTCCCATAAAAACTGAAGGCCAATAAGTAGCAGATTTAATTGCTTCGAGCGGAGAGACTCCCATTACATTTACCCAAACATCTAACTCGTTCCAAGTACTTTGAGAGTGAAATTTCATGGGTATTCCACTATCGGTACCGATGAGCATAACCACTCCGGCTTGTTTCAACTGATGAAACTTGGTGGTAAGTGTCGGTTTACGGGATGGAGTAAGCTGAAAGTAGGGCAGCTCTCCAGGAGCTTTAATAGATTCTTTGATGTCCTTCACAATTGAATCAGGAAGGCCTAAATGCCATGAATCATTATCTAATTTTTCTGGATTTTGAACCAGATATTCATAATTGTATAATCCCTCGATGGTCGGAGTCCAGAACAAAGGACCTTTGTTCATTTGGGCGGTTCGTTCGACGATACCTGTGATAACGTCATCTGGATATCTAGGAGCTGAAGATAATCCTGTGTGTTCAAAATTGTCAATTCCAGCTTTTAATCCTAATCGAATTTCTTCTGGGCGATGAGAGTGCGCAACTACTTTTAATCCATGCTTGTGCGCTTCATCTACAATGGCCGCTAATTCATCATAGCTAAGCTGGTCTTGATCAATTAATTTGATGACATCAACACCCGCTTGAGCTAATCTTTGAATCTTTGAGCGGGCATCTTTAACACCTTCAATTCCCCATCGAAAAGCTTCAGTCCCAGGATAAGGCTTCTTTTGAATAAAAGGGCCACTCATATACATTGTGGGACCTGGAATTTCTCCATTATTAATAGCATCTCTGACATTTATACTCGCATCAAGTGGTGCACCTAAGTCTCTTGCGCTAGTAACTCCTGCCAGTAAAAGTTGATGGGCAGAGGCTGGCATGATTACTTCTTCAAAAAGAGGTAAATAGGTTTTATCCCAATAAGTGTAATTGGAGTGCCCAGTAATCATAAGATGCACGTGCATATCCCACAGTCCTGGCAATACGCTCATACCTTCGGTTGAAATTACCTCATATTCATCAGGCACCTCTATATTATCCGTAGTTCCTACTGCTACGATTTTCTCTCCTTCGATCAGAATTACGCTGTTGCGAATCGGTTGGTTTCCGAAACCGTCAATAAGGGTTCCTCCGACTAAAGCCTTTTTTTGCCCAAAACTTAGGAAGGAAATAGTAATAGCAATAAGAATAAGTAAACTTCTCATAGTGTTCGAATTAAGTGCTTTTAAGGTATAATAAATCCTAAGAATATTTCATTACATTGAAGCAAATTCACGTTTATGAACAACTTAACTCTACGTTCGATTTTATTGGCTTGTGTTCTTTCTTTTCAAGGGATGCAAGTGATGGCTCAACAGAATGACTCTGAATATGAGCAACTAATCAAGCAGTACACCACTGACGATCGATTCTATCCCTCATCGGTGGCAAAAATTGTTAACCATGTTTCAATTTCATCGCCTTTGGATCATTTTGGAACCATTATCGGGGCTCCGATGGTTATGCACAATACCACAGAAATCTATGGATATTATAAGTTATTAGCCGAGCAGTCAGATCGATTGATAGTAAAACAGGTTGGGACTAGCGAAGAGGGTCGAGCGATTCATTTGATTGCTATCTCAGATGCTGAAAACCTGGTAAATGCTGAAGTTTATAAATCGATGCTAAGAGAATTAGCTGATCCAAGATCAACGGATGAGCAGCGAGCTAAAGAAATAGCGATTGAAGGAAAGAGTGTTTATTACTTAAACGGAGGAATGCATTCTACCGAGATGGGTTCTCCTGAAATGCTGATGGAACTCGCCTATCGACTTATCACTGATGAATCAGAGGAGATAAAACACATCCGTAAGAACGTAATTGTACTGATTAATCCAGTTTCAGAGCCTGACGGTAGAGATAAGCAAGTCGATTGGTATCACCGGTATTCAAAACATCGTGAGCAGTGGGATGATGGTTTTCCTCGATCTACACCCTATTGGGGTAAATACGTATTTCATGACAATAACCGAGACGGGCTTCAGATTAGTCAGGAAATCACAAAGAATATTTTCAAGATCTTTTATGATTGGCATCCAAACGTTATGTTAGATTTACATGAGTCGGTGCCACTGCTTTACATATCTACAGGTACCGGCCCTTACAACGATAACGTTGATCCAATTACGGTGGGAGAATGGCAGACTATCGCGAATTATGAGATGACAAGCCTTTCTGCTCAGGGACTTCCAGGGGTATTTCACTGGGCCTTTTATGACGGATGGTGGCCGGGATATGGCGTTTGGGTTGCCAATACGCATAACTCTATCGGTCGATTTTACGAAACCTTTGGGAATGCAGGAGCGAACACCTATCTAAGAGATCTCACAAAGAGTAAATATGCAGGAGATCCGGTTACTTCAAAGGAGTGGTATCGTCCTGATCCTGCTTCGGGAATGGTTAATTGGTCGGCGCGTAACAATACGAATTATATGCAAGCGGGTGTACTTGCATCACTCACTTATGCTGCTGATAATCGTTCAGGTCTTTTAAAGAACTTCTACAAGAAGGGACAGAACAATATAGCTTTTGGATCGAAGAATAAGATCAAACAGTTTAGAGTACTGAATAATCAAAAGGACCCAGTAAAAGCTGCCTATCTAATTAATCAATTGATGGCTCAAGGGATTGAGGTGCATAAGGTAATTGGTGGAGAAGATGAGGGAGATTACCTGATTCAGCTAAATCAGCCGTACAGTAAACTAGCTTATGATTTACTTACTGAACAGAACTATCCGAAAGACGCTAAGTTTCCGCCTTACGATGCTATTGCCTGGACGCTCGATCTACTTTACGGTGTTGATGTTGAAAGAGAAGATCAGTGGCATGAGAACCCTTCGATGCTTCAACTTCTTACCGAAAATGTAGTGTATAGTGGGAAGGTTGAGGGAGCTTCTACTACCTATGCCATTAATTACCAGGCACAATCTAATGTGGTGCCCGCATTATTCGACTTAAAAGGAACGGCTAAGGCCTATGTAGTGAATAGTTCTAAGCAGCTCGGAGCGGATACTTTAGCCCCAGGTTCGATTATTATTGAGAATCTTGGCGCTAAAAAAGCGAATGAGTTGGCTTCTAAATTTGGTCTTGATTTGATTGCGGTTAACGAAACCATTAGTGACAAACGCCTTGTAAACCTCCCTAAAATTGCTGTTTATCACAGTTGGACAGATACCCAAGCAGAGGGTTGGGTGCGTTATACTTTTGAGCAGTTGGGAGTGCCTTACACGAGCATCGACAAAGATGATTTAAAGGCGGGCCGATTGTCAAGAGACTTTGACGTGATTGTGATACCGCACTTTAGAAGGGGAAGGACTCAGTTTGTACATGGGGTTGACGAGAAGTTTGGGCCGATGCCTTTTACAAAAACCAAAGAATATCCTTCACATGGATATCCCGATCAGACCGATGATATGACTGGAGGACCAGGCTTCGATGGTTTGAATAAACTGAATGAATTCGTAAAAAATGGTGGGGTACTGGTACCTCTAGATAATGCTGCAGCAATAATCGCTGACCTCGGTATTGGAGGAGTTTTAAGTAGTTACCGCTCATCACGCTTATTTCATCCCGGATCAATCGTAACAGCAAAGGCCAGAAATACAGAAAGCCCTATTCTCTTTGGTTACCCAGAAGAGTTTCACTTGTATAAAGGAAATACGCCTATGTTGCGATCTGATTTAATTGACCGTAAGTATATGGTTGCTCAATTCGGCGATGAACCTTTAGCTGATGAAAAACCCTATACCGGAGAAATCATGGGATTATCGTCGACGACAGAGACTCCAGAAGAAGTTAAAGAGGCGGGTAAACTTAGAAAATACGTCATGTCAGGAATGGTTCGAAATGAAAAGGATATCATCGGTACGGGAGCTATTTACAACGTACCTCATGGTAAAGGCCATATTGTTTCATTCGCTTTTAACCCGTTAGATCGCTTCTTGAATCATCACGATAGTGGTCTTTTTTGGAATGTAATTATTCACTGGAATCACCTATAAGGTGTCGCTTCATAAAAGTATTGGCAAAGGACATTGAGGCTACTCTAGCCTCTTTGTTTCCACCAATCGAAACTCCTTTTTTAGCGCAAAAGGCGAAACCCAATTTTTGGAGAAAAGAGTTACTCATTGCAATGCCTAGCGTATTCATGAGTACATCCCCTTCGTCATTCAATTCGAATCGACAATCGGTAAAACTGTACCCCTTTTCATTCTCTTGAACGGGAATTTCGCTGTCATATCCGTGATGCGCGTTTTCATAAATCGTGACCCCTATATCATTGGTGCTTTCTAACAATTTGACCAACTCTTCACAGGGGGCAGCGGGCGTCCAATTATCATCTGCTCCGATCAATATATGCATGGGAGCCTTGCTAAATGAAAGGTTGGTTGGTGTCACAAAACAGGGCGGATACAAAGCTAAATGAGCAACAAAAGAAAGTTCTTTATTGATGGCTTCTTTGAGAGGTAGCCATGCCGAAAATAATGTTACTCCACCCCCTAAACTCCATCCAGTGATAGCAATACGATTCGAATCTACTCTGGGATGCTTCGAAAGTGCCTCTAGGGCCCTGTAGGCATCGAGTACCATGGCCGCCATAGTGACTTCGCTTTGACTACCAACTGTTGAGGTTATCCCTCTGCTTTGAAAACTTTTTAACTCGAAGGTTGCCATACCTTGTTCCCGATATTGCTCAAGGTAGTCTAGGTGATGTTCTCTCCATCCGAGGCTTCCAGCCACGCCTAAAACCACAGGCAATTTCTCGTCACTAACTACTTCTGGAAATCTCAAAACCCCAAACACTTCTTGAGCTTTTTGAGCTTCTAGATCGGTAATTACATCATTGAATGTGTAGGGGTTAGCACTTTCAAATCCGATGATTTCTTCTTGTGCTTTGGAGCTCAAACTGATTAAGCCGATTAGGGCTACCAGGTAGTATTTCATTCTTAAAGGTTTAAACATTTTGTCCAATATGGATACTATTTCCACTGTTATCTAGAATGGAAAACTGCTTCATTCCCCAAGGTTTGAGTTCTAATTTTCCGTTTTCATGAATGATGGATTCTTTACTGTATTTCAGGTATAAATCCTCAATATTTCTTCCGTATCTGATGTAACAACCTGTGTTTTTCGGAAGATTTTCATCTTTACATTGCCAAAGATGAATTTCAATTTGATCTTTACGGGTAATAATGTATTCGTCCCAGTCATTACCTACCTCAAAACCCAAAACATTTCGATAAAAGTCAATGGTTTCATCTTTATTTGTATAAGGTAGTTGTGGTATTGATTGTCGCATGCCTTTAAAGCCGAAATATCCTTGGCTGTAAAGAATAGATAATATCA
>Ga0209653_1000243_pt1 | contig 48517 bp, 46 predicted proteins | sample SaaInl6LU_22_DNA_FD_184644 | JGI IMG/M metagenome (GOLD analysis project Ga0209653, IMG submission 184644) | Marine microbial communities from expanding oxygen minimum zones in the Saanich Inlet - ESP_116LU_22_DNA (SPAdes) (version 2) | ecosystem: Environmental > Aquatic > Marine > Intertidal... | reverse complement strand
GCCTCGTTGGCTTCGTAAATCTTGCCTTGCTCCAAGAAAATTACCCAGTCCGCGACCTCTCGAGCAAACGCCAGCTCATGGGTGGCCATGAGGATCGTAGTGCCGGTCTTCTTGAGGTCGCGAATCAGATCCAGAACCTCCCCAACCAGCTCAGGATCCAGGGCGCTTGTGACCTCGTCAAGCAGCAACACCTTGGGGTCCATGGCAACTGCCCTGGCTATGGCACTTCGTTGCTGCTGCCCACCGGAAACCTTGTCTGGGTAAGAGTCTCCTCGATCACCCAGTCCAATGCGGTCAAGCCACCTCTGGGCAATTTTTATTGCTTCTTCTTTGCTCATGCCTTTGACGTGCTTGAGGGCGAGAGTGATGTTGTCCATGATGCTTAGGTGAGAAAAAAGGTTGAAGGACTGGAAAACGAGCCCGATCTTTGCCCTGATTTCATCCTCATCGACTCCAGGAGCCGAAATCTCCTCATCGTCTAAGAAGATTTGCCCATCCGAAATCTCCTCAATGAGGTTTACACACTTTAGAAGTGTGGACTTTCCTGAACCTGAGGCCCCGATCAGCGCAACGATTTGTCCGGGAAACACCTCAAGGTCGACCCCGTCAATTACAACTCGATCGCCGTAGTGCTTTTTGAGGCCGGTAACCCTCAGGCGCGGCTTGTCCCAGTTGATCACAGCGTGCTGCCCATCTGCTCACGCTCTGAGTACTTCCGAGAGATTCGATCTGCCAACCTGACTGTAGGGATGGCGAGCAGCACGAACAGCAGGCCAGCAACGACGTATGGGGTGAAGTTAGCAAACTTAGCCGCCTCAATTTGCGCGCCTCTGACCGCGTCAACGGCACCAAGCACCGAGATCAGCCCAACGTCCTTCTGAAGAGCCACAAAGTCGTTCATAAGCGGCGGTATTACTTTTCTAACAGCCTGCGGCAAGACAACCAGGCGCATCGACTTGGAGTAGCTCAGCCCCAAGCTCCTTGCAGCAAGACGTTGCGAGGAGTGCACAGATTCAATGCCTGCTCTAAATACCTCTGAGACATAAGCACTGTAGGTAAGCGTGAGCGCGATAGTTCCCAGCACCTCCGCGGGAACGCGACCCAAAAACTCAAGACGCAGGCCAGGTATTCCGAATCCCACCAGATACAAAACGATGATCAGTGGCAACCCCCTGAAGAGGTCTACATAGCCCCTAGACAAAACCCTTAGGGGGAAAAACACGGGTGACTTGAGGGTTCTGAAAATCGCCAGCAGAAGCCCGGTAATCAAGACCAGGAATGCAGCAGCGATTAGCACGCGCAGGTTTAGCAGTAGCCCGTCAAATACCCTTGGAAACGCCTCGACAGCGACTTCCCAGTTGAAAAAACTGGTCTCAACTCTTTGCCAGCCTGGTGTTGCCAAAAGACCAAACCAAACAAACGCCGCGAAGGCGAGCGTGGAAAGCATGGCTAAGCCAACCGACTTATTCTTTTTCCGGCGCTTGAAGTCCCTCCGGGCACGCTCCGCCGGGGAGATGGTCGAGTCGTCAAGTGCCATAAAGAGCCTTACAGAAAAACCTTAAATTGAAATAGGTGAGGCGATTTCTCGCCCCACCTATTTAACCCTGAAAAAACTACTTCAGTACCGGAGCACCGACATAATCTGCCAGCCACTCCTGCTCGATCTCAGCAAGCTTGCCGCTCTCGCGCAGGGCATCGACTGCCGCAGTCACTGCCTCGGTTAGCGGTGAATCCTTGTCTAGGACTAGACCAAAGCTGTCTCCAGCCTCAGCGCCATCAAGCTGACCAAGGATGATTCCGCCGTCAAGCTCGACCGCGGTTAGGTAGAACGCGGTTGGTAGGTCAACAACGATTGCATCGACCTGACCGTTGGCAAGTGCCGCCTTGGCATCGTCATTGGAGTTGAAGACCTGAGCTCCACCATTTGGCTGGATGATCTCCTCGATTGCCTTGAGGCTCGTGGTTCCTGTCTGGGCTCCGATCAAAAGTTCCTTCAGATCGGCCAGATCGGTAACTCCCTCAGCTGCGGAACCGGCAACGGTTATCACCGTCTGGGCCGTGTAGTAGTAAGGACTTGAGAAATCAACCGATGCTTTGCGCTCCTCAGTGATTGAGTACTGCTGCAAGTTGAAGTCAAAGCTCTTTGGTCCAGGCTGTATTGCCTCTTCGAATGTGGTTCTGACCCAAACTACGTCCTCGGGTGCGAAGCCTAACTCTGCTGCTACGGCGTAAGCGACTGCGGACTCAAAACCCTCGCCTGATTCAGGGGTGTCATCAAGAACCCATGGGTAGTAGGCGGGCAGTCCCGTGCCAATTGTCAGCTTTCCAGCCGTCAAAGTCTCCAGAACGTCCTCAGTTACCTCTTCAGACGTGGGCGTTGTATCTACTTCCTCAACGGCGGCCTCCTCGGCAGGTGCACATGCACTCAGACCCAGAGCGAGCGCGATTGCAGCTATGGACGCTACTGCCGACCGGCCAAACTTCTTACTTATGGTTGTCAAAATTTCTCCTATTTTTGCGGGGGTGCCAGAAGATATTGCACCAGTAGAGGCCGGAAGTCCAAATTTGCGACTAACTGTTACAAACGCCGATTAGCTTTTTGCCTGGTGAACAATTGCGGTTATCCTGTTAGTCAGTCGCAAGCCTGCGCAATCCCCCAAAAATTGTCTGGAGATTCCGCATTGTTGCTTCACGAGTTCAAGCAGGTCGGGCTGACCGACAGGGCGAGCGGACTACTTGACGCCCTGAATACCCGTGTCGTTGTTGCTGACGGCGCAATGGGCACCATGTTGCAGGATCGAAAGCCAACTCTTGAGGACTTTGAGGGCCACGAGGGTTGCAACGAGGTCCTAAACGCAACCAGACCCGACATAGTCCTCGATGTCCATAACGCCTACTTCGAGACCGGCATTGACTGCGTCGAGACCAATACCTTCGGCGCAAACTGGTCAAATCTCTCCGACTACGGCATTGACGACCGCATCGAGGAGCTCGCTGAGGCGGGCGCCAGGCTCGCTAGACAGTCAGCCGATGAATTCACCGCCAAAGACTCCAAACCACGCTGGGTTTTAGGTTCGATGGGACCGGGAACAAAGCTCCCATCACTTGGCCACACCACCTATGACTTTCTCAAGGAGACCTTTGCCCGTCAGGCCAAGGGTCTAATTGCGGGAGGCAGCGATGCCTTCATGGTTGAGACGAGCCAGGATCTCCTCCAGACCAAGGCCGCCATAAATGGCTGCAAGCAGGCCATTGTTGAGAGCGGCATTAGGTTACCGATTTTTGTTGAGGTAACCGTTGAAACCACTGGCACCATGCTCATGGGAAGCGAGATTGGAGCTGCCCTAACTGCCCTTGAACCTCTCGGTATTGACATGATTGGGCTGAATTGCGCGACAGGTCCAGCCGAAATGAGTGAGCACCTTCGTCAGCTAAGCCAACACTCTCAAATTCCGGTCATGGTTATGCCAAATGCTGGGCTGCCCATCTTGCAAGGAGATGGCGCGGTCTACCCGCTAACCCCTGGCGAGCTAGCAACTGCTCACGAACAGTTCATCAAGGAATTCGGTCTGTCACTGGTTGGTGGCTGCTGCGGAACTACCCCAGAGCACCTGAAGGCTGTGGTCGAAAGAGTGGGCGGGGTGAAGACGCTCCAGAGAAAGATCTCTATCGAGCCAGGGGTTTCCTCTCTCTATCAACACGTTGCCCTCGACCAGGACAACACCTATTTGGCAATTGGTGAGCGCACCAACGCCAATGGCTCCAAGGCCTTCCGAGAGGCAATGCTCGAGGAGCGCTGGGACGACTGCGTCGAGATTGCAAAGCGACAGGTTCGCGATGGTGCTCACCTTCTGGACGTCAGCGTCGACTATGTCGGTCGCGATGGCGTAAGAGACATGCAGGAGATTGTTTCCCGCTTTGCCTCGGCATCGACCCTGCCACTTGTCATCGACTCGACCGAACCCGAGGTGATGAAGGCTGGACTTGAGCTAATCGGCGGCAGACCGGTGATTAACTCGGTCAACTTTGAAGACGGCGACGGCCCTAATTCACGCTTCCAGAGGTCTATGCCTCTGGTCAAGGAACATGGTGCAGCTGTCATAGCTCTAACGATTGATGAGCAGGGCCAAGCAAGAACCAAAGAGGACAAGGTCCGCATTGCATCAAGACTCATCGACACCTTGGTCGAGGACTGGGGCATGCGGGTCAGTGACATCATCATGGACTGTCTTACCTTCCCAATCGCTACCGGCCAGGAAGAGACCAGGCGTGACGCGATTGAGACCATCGAGGCTATTCGTGAGGTAAACAGGCTCTACCCCGGTGTTCACACCACCCTCGGAGTCTCAAATGTCTCTTTTGGACTTAATCCGGTCTCGCGCTCTGTGCTGAACTCGGTGTTCCTACACGAGGCCTACGAGGCTGGACTCGACACGGCAATCATCGATGCGGCAAAGATTGTGCCACTGGCATCGATTCCCGAGGACCAGATGAAGGTTGCTCTGGATCTGGTCTATGACCGCAGAGAGTATGACGATGCGGGAAACATCACCTATGACCCGCTGCAGGCGATGCTCGAGCTATTCGCCGGTGTAAACAGCTCTGCCCTCAAAGATGCCAGGGCTGCCGAGCTGGCTGCTCTAAGCGTCACTGAGCGCCTCGAGCGCAGAATCATTGACGGGGAAGCCAAGGGACTTGAGCAGGATCTCGATCAGGCCAGGGAAGACGGCGTAAAGCCGCTAGATATCATCAACAACCACCTGCTCGAGGGCATGAAGATAGTTGGAGAACGTTTTGGTAAGGGCGAGATGCAGCTTCCCTTCGTGCTGCAGTCTGCCGAGGTTATGAAGAGCGCCGTAGCGCTCCTAGAGCCCCACATGGAAAAAACCGACGAGGGCGGCAAGGGAACCATTGTCCTTGCAACAGTTCGAGGCGATGTCCACGACATCGGCAAAAACCTCGTCGACATCATCCTGACCAACAACGGCTACAACGTCATTAACGTGGGAATCAAACAGCCAATCAATGACATCATCGCCGCCGCAGAAGAGCACAATGCCGACGTCATCGGCATGAGCGGTCTACTCGTGAAATCGACACTTGTAATGAAAGAAAACCTTGAGGAGTTGGCATCAAGAGGCTTTGGAACGAAGTGGCCTGTAATTCTCGGAGGTGCTGCGCTAACCAGAGCATTTGTCGAAGATGACCTAGCCGGTCAGTTCGAAGGCGTCGTGAGATACGCCAAAGACGCCTTTGAGGGACTTGATTTGATGGAGCCGCTTGTGAAGATTGCCCGGGGTGCAGATCCAGAGAGCGTGGGGCTGCCGCCACTCAAAAAACGCATCCACGCAAAGACACAGCTAACCCTCACCGAGGAAGCGGATCTCCCGGCTCGCTCCGATGTTGCAAGTGACAACAGCGTCCCAACGCCGCCCTTCTGGGGTACGAGGCTCGTAAAAGGCATCAAGCTCGCCGACTATGCAGACTTCTTGGATGAGCGAGCGACCTTCATGGGCCAGTGGGGCCTCAAGCCCTCCAGAAACGATGGCCCGGGCTATGAGGAGCTGGTTGAGACCGAGGGCCGACCAAGGCTGCGCTACTGGCTCGACCGCATTCTGGCCGAGGGGATGTTTGACGCAAAGGTTGCCTATGGCTACTTCCCTGTCTATTCAAGTGCAAACGAGGTCGTTGTCTTAGGCCACGGTGACGATCTCGAGGGGCTGCTGGGTACCAAAGGGCTGCTAGCTCCAGATGGTGGCGCAGGTGTTCTTGGCAAGGAGCGAATGCGCTTTAGCTTCCCGCGCCAGAGAAGAGATCGGCACCTCTGCCTAGCGGACTTTGTGAAGAGTGAGGAATCGGGCGTGATAGATGTCATGCCGATTCAGCTTGTGACAGTTGGCTCAAACGTTGACAACTTCACCCAGAAGCTGTTCGCCGAAAATGCCTATCGCGAATACATGGAGCTCAACGGCCTAGCAATGCAGTTAACCGAGGCGCTGGCCGAGTACTGGCACAGCCGCATCCGTGCGGAGCTCGGATTTGAATCTGAGGACCCCAAAGAGCTTGCCGGATACTTCGACCTCAAGTATCGAGGGGCGAGGTTCTCGCTCGGCTATCCAGCCTGCCCGGAGATGGAAGATCGCAAGAAGGTCGTCGAGCTTCTAAGACCTGAGCGACTGGGCATCGAACTCAGCGAGGAGCTGCAGCTCCACCCTGAGCAGTCCACAGACGCATTTGTCTTCCACCACCCAGAGGCTAAGTACTTCTCCGTCTAGAGCTTGGCTCGCTCCAAAGTCCGAATCAGCGGTCTACCAAAGACCACCAGCCCGATAGCAACGCTAAGCGCCCGCACGGTGTCCCAAGTCAGGGTTGAGCTGAGCAGGCTATAGGTGAGGAAGCTGAGGAGGTTCTCTCCAAGGGTGGCGCCTGGGGCATATGAGATAGATGTGGTCGGACCAACCGCAAATGGCCAAAACCAGAGGTTCATGATCAAACCAAAGAGGTAGCTTGCGAGAACTCCGTAGGTTGCAAGCGCCGGAATCCGCCACCTGGCAAGCTTGCGGCCAACAAACCCAGCTCCCGCACCAACCCATGCCGTTGCAAATATCTGGAATGCGGTCCAGGGACCAAAGCCTCCGAAAAAGATAGAAGACACCAAAATTGTTAGGGCACCAAGTAGAAATCCGAATCTAACGCCGAGTGCAGCGCCTCCAATAATCACAACTAGAAATACCAGCTCAAAGCCTCCGGTGCCCCCGGTTGCAACTCTGAGTGCGGCCCCCAGGGCGGCCAGCAAGCCAAGTAGGGCGAGCTGCTTTGGTCCAACAAGCTCACCATCGAAGACCACAAAGGTTGCAGCTGCAATCACGATTGCTGCGATAACAGCAAGTGAACCAGCCAGCGACTCCTCGATGCCTGTGGCATCAAACCAGAGTGGCCAGAAAAAGACCGCGAGCGCCGACAGAGAAAGCAGCGTCAACACAACTGCGCGAAGTCGGTTCATGCCTTGACCTCGCTGAGTTGCTGGAGCTGGCAAGAGGAGATCTCAAAGACTCGGCCGGTAAGCCTTTTGGCAAAGTCAAGGTCGTGAGTGGCAATAACCACAGCACAACCTGTCTCCTGAACACAGCGGATAGTCTCAGCCATAAGTTCCCTTGAGATCGGATCCAGCCCCTGCACCGGCTCGTCTAGAAGCAACAGCTGTGGCCTATGGCTCAGCTGCATCGCCACACCCAGGGCTAACTGCGTGCCGACTGAAAGATCTAGTGGATGGGTTTCAAGATCGGGTAGCTTGCCGAGAATGCTCTCGAGGGTGATGGCGGTCAGTCCACTTTTCACACCTGCCACCCTGTCCGCTCTTGCAAGTTCGCCCCCAAGCGAGTCGGAAACAAAAAACTGCGAGGGGCGATCGGGAACCAGCGCAACCATGCCCGGCTCGGGACCAACCACCTCGGTGCCATGAATCAGAAGTTCTCCGGTTCTTGGCTCAGCAATCCGCCTAAGCAGGGTCGATTTGCCCGAGCCATTAGGACCGGTTATTGCTGCGCAGTCTGCCTGCTTTAGCGACAGCGATACATTACGGATTAGCTCGGCCTCGGCTTCAACGCACGCAATTGAAAGCTTCGCTGCCTGCTCCCTACCGACAACCACCTTGCGAAGCGCAGGCTGCCTGATTGCCTTGGGCTCGGGCTCTCCTAGGACACCCTCTGAAATCTCCAGCCTGGTTGCACCGCTAACTACAACTAGCTCAGGTCGATGGTCGGCGATTATCACTGAGGTGCCGGAGGAAGACAGTGAAAGAACTAATGCACTCAGCTCTGCTATGCCATCGGCATCCAAAGCCGCGGAGGGCTCATCAATTAGCAGCAGGGCAGGCTCTCTAGTGACTGCACGCGCTAGTGCCACCCGGTATGCCTCGCCGTGGGAGAGGGAATGCACGGGCTTTTGGGCAAGCTTTGCTGCGTCCATGAGGTTGCCGGCAAGACCTTCGGGCCCCAGCTCCTCAGCCACAGTCTCGGCGATAAAGCTTTGCTGAGGCAGCTGGGGAACCATCGCCACATAACTAGATGCTGCAAGCGAATCGATGCGCATCTCCCCCAGCAAGATGTTGCCTACACTCTTTCGGCCGTGGTGTTCCCAAAGCTCACCCGAGAGCGCCTGAAGAAAGGTTGACTTGCCTGACCCAGTCTCGCCACTGAGCAAAACAATTTCGCCGGGGGCAACCTCACAAACAATCGGCCCCAAACCTGGCAGCTCAAAGCCTTTAACCCGCAAAGTTGCACCCTCTAGGTTCCTGGGGTTGGACTTAGCCAACTCAAGACCAACGGCAGTTGCCCGCTGCACCATGCGCTCAAGAATCGGAACTAGCACCGATAGCCGTTTTTCACCTCGAAGCTTGCGAGCCCAGTTCGCCTCTTTGGCCGCGGCCAACACACCGGGAAGTGCAGCGAGTGAGATTGAAAGAGCGGTCAGGAGGTTTCGCAGTGGCTTAACTTTGCGCGATGCCACTTGCAACTTAGCCGGCATTATGAAGGCCGAGATCAATCCAAAAACCAAGATCGATAGGGCAAAAGGCAGCGCAAGTTCCATGTTTCTCAGGATGCCGTCGGCGCTCACCTCTCCGAAGAGGGTGATGTGCCGAAAGGGTCCGCCAAGCGAAACTTCAGGAAGCTCTAATAGCACCTGGTTGCCAGCAAGACCAGCGAAGACAAATGCGTAGACCAGCCTCAGAGCGATAAAGCCGGTAGCAAGTAATGCCGCCAGCCTGATGCGCCCGAAAGCCCCAGACACTATGGAGTGGGCGCCTGACCGCCAATGGAAAATGCCAAGCCGACCGATTGTCCCTTGGTCAGCTGCAGCGAAGAGATGCCCTCCATTGCGTAACCCCAATCGGCCTGGGGTGACTCTTTGACCCAGAGACCCCAGTAAGCAAAAGCAGCTGGCATTTCTTCACAGGTCTCTAGGTAGGGTTCTTCACCCTCGACCAGTAGCTCGCTGTCCTCAGAGGGGACGTTATTTACCCTGCAGACCACGGCATCGCCAAATGCCTTTGTGCCCTCAACGCTGATGCCAGCTGAAGCCAAGACATTCTTGGCAGTCTCGCTGTTGCCGTTGATTAGGACGCAGCGCTCTAGGTTCTCTGCCTCCCCGGAAAAGTTAATGACAACAGCAACGCCATCGCAGCTGCCGTCACTTGCAAACTCAGTGGTGTTAGAACAGCCGGTAAGGGTAAGAATTGCCGCGAATAACAGGGCATAGCTAGATTTCAAGTTTTCTCCTGGGACCAGCTCAATATTGTAATCGCGAAATAAGCAAGATGCTCCTTGGGTTGTTAGCGCAATGGAACTAACGGGTAAGAAGTTTTTGGTAGTTGGCGCATCTGGAGTCTTGGGGGCCGAGCTAACCAAACAACTCCAGGAAAAAGGCGCCACCGTCCTTGGAACCGCAAGGGTAAATGACACCGCAGGCAATATTCCCTCCAAGGTGGAGATTCGGCTGCTGCTCGACTTTGAAAGCCCGGATAGCGTAAAGACTCTTACCGACTATCTTCTTGCCTCGTCGGAAATTGACGGCATCATAAACGCTTCAGGCCTGGTGGCCTTTGGAGAGGCCTCGGCTCTGGACAGCGAAACAATCGGGAGGCTGATGGCAGTAAATGCCGCCGGACCGATGCAGCTGTTCTCAGCGCTGCAGCCGCTTCTTGCGCAAAAAGATGAGAGCGTCATGGTGAACCTAACCGGTGTAGTCGCCGAGACTCCACTTCCGGGCATAGCCGCCTACTCGGCCAGCAAGTGCGCGATAGATGGCTTCCTTACAGGCGTCACCAGGGAATGGCGCAGGGCTGGAACAAGAGTTGTATCTGCCCGTCCCGGCCACACCGAAACAGGGCTTGCGGGCCGAGCAATCGCAGGCGAGGCACCCAACTTCCCTCAGGGTATGACTGCCCAGCACGTGGCGGCAAGAATTGTTCAGGCAATTGAATCAGATGAAAAAGAATTGCCTGCTAGCGCATTCTGATTGCGAAGGAAAACTCTCTAGTCTCACCAGGCTCCAATAGGTGCTCAGCAATTTCATTCTGGAAAGCGTTCGCAGGTGAGCTCATAGGTTCAATCGCAATCATTGATTCACCCTGGTCAGGCCCCGGGCGATAGAACATGAAGTGATCTAAGTTTTTCTCTAGCTCAATTGAGAGTTCAAACCTCGCGGTCTTGAAAGACACCTCACTGGCGCCCAGATAACAAGTGTCGATCTCTCCCCCGGCATAGCTCAGCCCGTCAACTGGAGCCTTTGCAATTGGAAGCATTCTTGAATCGGTTTGAATAACATGCGTAAACGCCCCCGAGAGCTCAAAAGGCTCCGATGCAAGGAAATAAGGGTGGAAGCCAATTGCAAATGGTGCTGCAATCTCGCCTCTGTTGGTGGCCGTGGCGCCTACTCTTAGTCCTCCAGCTGTGAGCTCATAGCTGATAGCAAGCTCAACGCTGTAGGGATACCCGGGATCAGCACCAAATTCATAACTGAGCACCACCTCTGTGTCGCTAGCACTGACCTCTTCAAATTCACGGTCATAGACCAGCCCGTGATTGGCGTTATTGGAGGCATCTAATTTGCCTGCAAAGAACTCCTTCCCGGCAAGCTGGTAACGACCATCTTCGAGCCGGTTGGGCCAGGGCGCGAGGATGGAACCAAAGTAGATCTGGCCTGGGTTATAGGCGGCATTTGGGTCAATTAGCTCGACACCGTCGACTGTTAGGGCCTTGAGTGCTGCGCCAGTTTTGGAAATAAGTGCCATACTGGTACCACTCTCGGTAGCCCGAGACATACTCAGTTGCTTTTCAGGGTCGCTTTGGCGCACCCAACAATGTTAGTGAGAACGAGTAGGTAGGCACCTGAGTTGAAACCAAGAATTGATGCCAAGCTCTTTGACGGGCGGGACATCTTCTTTTTCGATGATGCCGGCTCTAGCCTGCCCTCCACCCGAGACCAGGACACGCGAGAGAAGGCTGAGCGGCCACAAACAGCCCAGCTTCGCTTTGATGCCCTGAGCAGCGAGTGGATTACCGTCGCCTCTCACAGGCAATCCAGGGCCTTTTTACCTCCGGCCCACGTCTGTCCGCTCTGCCCAACCTCAAAAGACAACCTAAGCGAGCTTCCCGACCTGTTCGACGTTGCTGTCTTTGAAAACAAGGGGCCTGCCTTCGGACCTGGTGTTGGCCAAATCGACCAGCCAAATGGCCAGCGCTTTGGATTTGCGACCAATTCTTTTGGCCGCTGCGAGGTGGTGGTCTTTTCCCCCGAACACGAGGGCAGCCTCGGTGCGATGCCAGTGGAGCGAATCAGAACTGTCATTGGCGCATGGATGAACCGAACCGCGGAACTTCAAGAGATCGATGGCGTAATGCAGGTGTTTCCATTCGAGAATCGTGGAGAAGAAATTGGCGTGACGCTGCACCACCCTCACGGCCAGATCTACGCCTACCCTTTTGTCACACCAGTGACAAAAAAACTCTTGGCCAGCGTCGATAACTACTCGGGAGACTTCTTCGCAGATCTACTCGATTTCGAACACAGCAGCGAGAGAGTAATTATCGACAGCGAGAACTTCACGGCTTATGTGCCCTATGCCGCTAGGTGGCCTATCGAGCTTCACCTAATGCCAAAGCGTGCAGTCGCCGACCTGTCTCAGCTTGGCCCATCCGAGGCAGACGAACTTGCCGATGTCTACAAGAGAATCCTGAGCGGGCTAGACAAGCTCTACACAGGCCCTACGCCCTATATTTCTGCCTGGCACCAGGCCCCAATGATTGATAACCGTGAGCGCATCCGCCTAATGCTGCAGATTACCTCCCCGAGAAGGGCAGAGGATAAGCTGAAGTACCTTGCCGGTTCCGAAAGCGCCATGGGTGCTTTCGTGGGAGACCTAGCTCCCGAGGACACGGCGAACAGGTTGCGTGAGGTTATTTCTTGAGTCTTGAGAAAGCGAAAAGCGGATTTCTAGAAGCTTTCGGCACTGAACCCGCTGGCGTCTGGTCCGCACCTGGCAGGGCCAACCTGATTGGTGAGCACACCGACTACAACAACGGTTTTGTCTTTCCCTTTGGAATCGACCGTCGAACTTTTGTGGCCCTCTCCCCCCGAAAAGACATGCTCTGCAGAATCTCTTCAGCTATTGATGCCAAGACCTACGAATACGAGATTTCGAAAAAGATGCCCAAGAATCTCGACTGGGCGCTCTATCCCCTAGGCGTTGCTTGGGTAATGCGAGAGAGCGCGAAGAGCGGCTTCGATGCCTTCATCGTGTCCGATGTGCCGGTTGGGGCAGGGCTATCCTCCTCAGCCGCCCTCGAATGCTCAGTCGCCAGCGCACTCAATGAGATTTGGTCAGCCGGAAAATCAAGACAAGAGCTTGCCCTGATTGGACAGCAGGCCGAGAACGAGGTGGTGGGAGCCCCGACCGGCATCATGGACCAGACCGCCTCAATGCTCGCTCAAAAGGATGCCGCGGTCATGATTGACTGCCAAAGCCTAGAGACAGAGCTGGTTCCAATGGGGCTGTCCAGCCTAGGTTTGGTGGTTGCCGTAATAGACACCCGTGTGGCTCATCGTCACTCAGATGGTGGCTACCGCTCGCGCAGAGATGCCTGCGAAAAAGGCGTGAAGAAGATGGGCGTCTCATCTCTTCGAGAGCTGAGCGAGGCTGACCTTCCAAAAATGGAAGAAAAGCTTGATGATGTCACCTATCGCCGCTGCAAGCACGTTGTAACGGAGAATCGCCGGGTGCTGGATGCCGTTGAGTCCCTCAAAAAAGGTGACCTCGCAAGGCTCGGGGAGCTACTGCTGCAGTCTCATGCCTCGATGCGCGATGACTTCGAGATCTCTGTTGTGGAGCTTGACACTGCTGTGGAGTTGGCCATGGAGGTTGGTGCAGTTGGTGCCAGGATGACCGGTGGCGGCTTTGGCGGTGCTGCGATTGCGATTATTGACCAGAGCAAGATGGAGCTTCTCAGGGAGCACTGCAAGGCCATCTTTGCCAAGAAGGGCTTTGCCGAGCCAAACGTTTTCTCTGTCGCGCCAAGTGACGGTGCGAGAAAAGACTCCTAGGGAGTAGCCAGCACCTCTACGCCGGCATCGGCCATGTCGTCAATCGCTGCCTCGGTGCTTTCGGGAGCAACGCCTGCAGTTAGCGAAGTGATTACCCTCACAGCCAAGCCGTTTGTCACGGCATCTATTGACGAGGCCCTGACGCAGTAGTCGGTTGCAATGCCTACAACATCCACCTCATCAACTTCTAGACGCTCAAGCAGATCCGTCAGCTTCTCCCCGCGGTCTGTAATTCCCTCGAATATCGAGTAGCCGTGAGCACCCTGACCCTTCTTGATGTGGATGTCGATAATCGACGCATCAAGGTTTGGGTGATACTCAGCTCCTGGCTCACCAGCTATGCAGTGAAGTGGCCAGGTGGTGACAAAGTCTGGCTCTTCTCCCCCGGGAGGGAAGTGACCACCATTGAGATCTCCTGGAGTGTGCCAATCCCTCGAGGCGATCACAAAGTCGTAGCGATTTGGGTTTTCGTTTACGAAGCTGGTTATCTTGCTCGCAACCGCCGCGCCGCCCTGGCATGCGAGAGCGCCACCCTCACAAAAGTCGTTTTGGACGTCAATGATAAAAAGTGCGCTTACCATAACTACCTGTTTACCAGAGTTGTACCGCAGTTATAAAAGCCCATTACCAAGGCATCCATGGCCTCCCGGTGCTTGATCTGGACATCGCCAAGGTTATAGACGGTAAAGATCAGCTTGTTCTCGCTGTCCGGTTCTAGGAATCCGGCCAGGGAATAGCCGGTGCGAATCCAACCGGTCTTGGCAGCCACCTTGCCAACCGCATCTTCAAAGCGGTAGCTGAGCGAGCCAGGCGTTCCGGCAACCGGCATACCCTGGCGAATGAGCTCAAAGTCTCCATAACCCGCATCAATGAGCTTTAGAAGTTCATTCACGGTCTCAGGGGCGATTTGGTTATAGCGCGAAAGACCTGAACCGTCCTCAACCACCAACCCGCTCAGATCCAAACCGGTCTCTCGCAAAGCCCGTTGGTATGCCTGAGTCAACGAGCTGAACGAGCCATTGAGACCGACATCGAGTGACACCAATCGAGACATCGCCTCCGCCAAGCTGTTGTCACTAACCACGAGCATGTATTCGATCCAGGTCGACATGCGTGCGGAGCGAACACTTGCAATCTCAACGGCATCTGGCGGCGCAATGCCTTTGATAACCATTGACTCACTGGCGCTGTCTCCAAGGGCCTCCTTGAACCACTCTCCGGCTCTGCTAACCGGATCTGTCGACCTGGGAGAGTCCTTGGCCTGGGGATTATCCCTATCGCCATCCACCTGCAGCGCTGAGACCGGGGACATGTAGCCATTGGTGAGACCGCGCTGATCCCAGACGCTCTGGTACTCACCATCGGCGGAGCCATAGATTGTGCTGTCTAAGACAATCTGGCTAAAGGTTTGCGCGCTGTTCCAACGGGAGATCTGGTTTGCAAGATCTATAAGGTCTGGTGCGTCGTCATAAACCGAATCGACACCGATGCCAGTTCTAGAGAGGGTCACATCTCCAGCACCTACCAAGTAGATGATGCTTGGGTCTTGGCTGTCTGCGTAGACGCGGGTGGTGACCCGATAATTAGGCCCCAGGGTCTCGAGCGCAGCTGCCGCGGTGAAGAGCTTCATGATTGACGCCGAGCGTGCAGGCGTAGCGCTTCCCCGATCAAACAGGACCTCACCGGTTTGAGCGTTTATTACCTGAGCCTGCAAATCAAGGATGTCTTCGGCATCTTCTAACTCGCTTACCGAGCACTGAATAACCTCAGGCTCAGGCTCTTCGGTGGCCTCTTCGGTTGGCTCTGGCTGGGCCTCAAGAGTGGCCTCAGGCTGCGCTGTTTGGGTCTCAGAGGCAATCGGAGATGAGCCTGGCTCTAGGGACCAGGGGCCATTGAAGAGGGCAAGCAGAATCACAAGGCCTGCGGCTAGGCCGCTACTGACCCCAATGAAGATATGTTTCATCTCACCTGCCTAGACTTTCAACAATGAAGCATAAACTCTGGGCCTTAGCTATTGCCCTGCTCATGGTCTTTCCGCTACCAGCGAAGGCCCATGATCAGCTGGTAGACCAGTCCCCCGGTGAGGGTGAAACCGTTAGCGCAGGAGTTGTCGAGCTCACACTTACCTTTAACAACGAGCTTCTAGAGATTGAGTCCGGTAATGAAATTGTGGTGACTGGGCCAAACGGCGAGGTTGTTTATGCAGGCTGCCTTCCAACTCTGGGGCGGGATGGGATTCTCTCCCTTGATCTGGATGCAGCTGGCGACTATGGAGTTTCTTGGAGGGTTGTTTCGCAGGATGGCCACCCGATTTCAGACTCGTTTGATTTCTCGATAATCAACGAAACCGGCTACGTCTCTGATCCTGATTTTGGCTATCCGGCATGTGCGGATGAAATTGAATTTGAGATGGAAGAGCAGCCTGAGGTTGGCTACTGGCTCCTATGGCTATCGCTTGGACTTGTTGCTGCCGGCGTCTTTTTCTTCCTTAGGCCTAAGAACAAACCATAGGTAGCCAAGGGCGGTGAGGATAAGCCCACCAACAACGCTTTCAACACCGAGCGCAAACCTGCCCCCTGCGGGAGCCGCGAAGAGACTGTAGAAGACGTTGAGTGCGGTTGCATTCATAAGCCCGGCTACTACGGACAGCATCGCTAGCCGACCAACCCACCATTTCTCACTCAGCACCTTAGAAGAGGACCAAATAATCAGTACGGTGAGTGCCATTCCAACTACCACTTGAGCAATCATCAATTCAAGCTGCGGGTGGTATAGGTAGCTGAGTGTGGCAACAATGGCAAAGGCAAGCGGCCAAAATGGTGATTTCATTTCCTCATCTTCCTCGCGCTGCCTCGGACCTCCAGATAGCGCGAAACATACTCTTCAACCGTAACCTGCCCGAGTGCCCGCTGGATGACATCTAGCGGAGCAGAGTCAAGGTTTCTAAATCTGATGCATGCTTTTCCAACGTTTAGCTTCATGCCGCTTGCTCTCCAGTCACTCTCAAACTTCTCCCTAGCCTCATCAAAGGCATAAATCGACATCAGGTAAAGCGAGATGTACTGCTTCTGAGAGGCAATAGCCGCAAAGAGCAGTGGCTGACTGTTGTAAGTCTGCTCGACCGTAGAAAAGGGAACCTGGTAGGAGATCATTCCCCAGTTCATGGCCTCCTCTAGACCAGCGGGCAGGTGATTCAGACAAAGCTCGCGGAGCTTCGCAACATCTCTTGAGCGCTCAGGGGTTAGCTCAGAAAGATAGCTGTCCACGCTGGTGGCGCTGGATGAGACCACTAGGCCAGCTTGCAGAACTCGTTTAGCGGATCGACCTGGCCGGCAACAACGATCTGGTTGCCCTCGTTCAATACTGTCTCGGGGAAGGCTGGCGTGTAGTTGCCATCGCCGGTAGTAACGGCAACAACAGTCACACCATAGGTGGAGCGAATCTTTAGGTCGGCAAGGGTCTGGCCATCAAAGCTTGCGGGCACCTCGCTCTTGACCATTACGAAGTCGTTATCGATTGGCACGTAGTCAAGAGTCTCACCCGAGACCATGTGAGCAACGCGCTTGCCCATTTCATACTCTGGAAAAATCACGTGGTGGCAACCGAGCTGATCCAGGATCAGGCCGTGGGAGGTGGAGTTGGCCTTGGCCCAAACATTTGGAACCCCCAACTGCAAGAGCAGTGCTGTTGTGAGGATGCTCGCCTCGAGGTCAGCACCAATTGCTACTACCGCTGAGTCAAACTCGCTGATGCCAAGTTCTTTCAGGGTTGCCTCATCAGTGGTGTCGGCCTTCACTGTGTGGGTGAGCTCCTGAGACATGTTTTGAACAATGCGCTCATCCGTATCAACTCCGAGCACCTCGTGCCCGGTCTTCATAAGCTCCCGAGCCAGTGATGATCCGAATCGACCCAAACCAATCACGATCACATTGGAGTGGATGATGCGCTTCTTTGTCTTTTCCTTAGCCAATTAGGGGCCTTTCCTTCGGTAATTCATAGTGCCTTCTTGTGACCCTGAGGGCAAGCGCAGAAGCGATCACCACGGGGCCCAAACGGCCGACGAACATCAGTATTGCGAGCCAGACTTTGGCAAAGTCTGGAAGATCAGGGGTTATCCCCGTCGACAAGCCAACAGTTGCAGCCGCCGAGATCACATCAAACAGCAACTCATCAAGGCTGAAGTCGGTGGTGGCGGCAAGGAACATGGTGCTGAAGATAATCAGCATGGCGTAGAGCGAGACCAGAGTTAGCGCTTGGCGCTGAATCGATCTTGGCAGCCGGCGGTTACCGACATTCACCGCGGTCTCGCCGCGAACCTCGGTGTAGATGATGAAGAACAAGATAGCGATTGTCGTCACCTTGATGCCTCCGGCGGTAGAAGCGCTTCCTCCGCCAATAAACATCATGAAATCAAGACCCAGCCAGGTTGCAGGATCCATGTCACCCACATCGACGCTGCTAAGTCCTCCCGATCGAGGCATAGCCGACATGAACGCCGCATTCCAGAGCTTTTCGAGAACGTTTAGGCCACCCAGAGTCTTGGGGTTGTTCCACTCCATCACGCCGATAAACGCCGACCCTAGGGTCAGCAGCACAATAGTTGCGGCGAGGGTGACCCTGGTGTGTAGAGAGAAGCGCTTTGGCTTCCCGCTCTGCTGCTTATTGAGTCCCCAGATCCGCTCGTGAAGCTCGATCAAAACCGGAAAACCAAGACCACCGACAACCACCGCCACCCCAACTGGCGCGACCACGAAAAGATCTTGTGAGAACGAGGCCATGCTGTCGGAGTAGAGGGAGAAACCACCGTTATTGAACGCCGAGACCGCGTGGAAGAAGCCGTTCCAAATGGCATCTCCCATGGACTCGTCGTAGCTAATTCGCAATCTTGCAATCAGGTAGATCGCGAGCGCAACTTCGAAGCCGAAATAAACGAGCAGGATTGTACGAAGCAATGCTGGGACATTGTCGATGCCGACGATTTTGGCCTCAGAAAGAGTATTTAGGCGATCGCGTAGCGAGATGCGACCAGAAATCAAAAGCCCCACGAGCGTCGCAAACGACACAATTCCTAGGCCCCCAAGCTGAATCAAAAACAGGATCACAACCTGACCAAAACCCGACCAATGGGTGCCAGTGTCGACAACAGTCAGGCCGGTGATGCAGACGGCAGAGACTGCTGTAAAAAATGCTGTGACGAAGTCGGTTGAGTTGCCCGGAGCGGTCGAAAAAGGGAAGAGCAGGAAGATGGTGCCAACGATCACCGCTGCACCGAATGCCATGACCACTATCTGGGTCGGGTGCAGGGTCTTTTTGCGACCAGGTTGGCTCACTGTTTCAGACTACGCCTCCACTGCCCATAAATTGGGCAACCTCTCTACGCTACACCCGAGTTAGGCTTGTAAACAATGGATGCACGGCTCTTTATCTTCGATGGCGACTGCGCTTTCTGCTCGTCTGCGGCTCGGGTTTTTCGAAAGATGATCAGAGACCGGGTTCCGATCCGCCCCTACCAAAAGCTTGACTTGCCAGCATTGGGGTTGAGTGAGGAGTTGACCTCAAAAGCTGTTTACTACGTTCGCGACGGCAAGTATTTTGTGGCGGCCGAAGCCATTGCCCAGTTATTTATCGACTCCAAGACGCTTTGGAGCGTAGCCGGTTACCTGCTAAGGGTGCCCGGCATCAATCACCTAGCGGAGCGCGTCTACTACTGGATTGCCAAGAACCGCCACAAGCTACCTGGCGGCACTCCAGAGTGCTCGATGTAATTCGAGTACGCACCCAAAACTGCCCTGGCAAATCACTAGAGTTGTGCCTAGTTTTGTAAACGATTACATACAGTGAGGTATTGGCTTTGGCAGGCGCAAGCATTCTCGTTTATGCCGAGAGACTCGGTGGCTCGCTTAGCCACATCGAAAAGCTTTTAGCCAATGAGCTCTCGGACTTTTCTGGCATTCACGTGCTGCCCTTTTTTCACCCCTTTGACGGCGACGATGCTGGCTTCGACCCAATAGACCACACCATCGTCGACCCTCGTCTTGGCAGCTGGGAAGACTTCCGCAGGATCTCAGCGACCCACGAGCTCACAGCCGATCTCATAATTAACCACGCCTCTAATCTCAGCCCAGAGTTTCTTGACTGGCAGGAAAAGGGAGATGCGAGCGAGTTTGCTGGCATGTTCCTGACTTTCGATAAGGTCTTTCCAGCTGGCGGAACCGAAGAAACGATAACCAGCTTCTACCGTCCAAGACCGGGACTACCCTTCACCGCCTACAACATCGCCGGCACTAGAAGGCTGGTCTGGACAAGCTTTATGCCCTCTCAGGTAGACATTGATGTTCGCCACGGGGCAGGCGAGGCCTACATCGACAGGGTGCTGGATGCGCTTGAATCCGGAGGGGTCAAGGTTGTGAGGCTCGACGCCGTCGGCTACGCGATCAAAACCCCCGGCACCGATTCATTCATGACCAATGAGACTTTGGAATACGTTTCAGAGCTCACTGCGAAGATTCAGGCCAGGGGCATGAGGGTGCTGGTTGAGGTACATGCCCACTACACCCAACAGCTAGAGATTGCCCCTTTGGTGGATCTGATCTACGACTTTCAGACGGCACCACTGCTCTTGCACTCGATCTTCACCTCAAACGTTAACGCGCTCGCAAGTTGGTTAGAAATCCGCCCCACAAATTGCCTCAACGTCCTTGACACGCACGATGGCTACGGAGTCATTGACGCAGGGCCCATTGGTGGCAGGCAGGGGCTGATTAGCCAGGAGGACATGGCCAACATCTTTGATGTGGCAAACAAGAACACCTCGGGCCACTCTGCAAAGGCTTCTGTGGTGCCGCAGTGGTTTGATTTGCCTCACCAAATAAACGCGACACTCCCTGCGATTATCAACGATGACGCTTCTTACGTCCTTGCCAGAGCAGTTCAGTTCTTGCTGCCAGGCGAGCCCCAGGTCTACTACGTGGGGCTGCTGAACGGACCGGATGACAAAGAGCTCTTTGAAAAAACGGGTAACGGGCGCGAGGTTAACCGGCACCACTACTCGCCTGAAGAGATTGATAAGGCGCTTGAGTCCGATGTCACCTTGGCAATCCTGGGATTGGCGCGGCTTCGCAAGCACGAGGTGTTTAGCGGCACTTTTGATTGGCAGAAGCTAACTAACAGCTCAATGAGACTTAGTTGGAGCTCGCAATTAGCAGAGCTTTCACTTGAGTTCGAGTTTGCCGGAGGAAAGTCGAGCTTCAGCTTGTCCCTGAAAGACGACTCGGGACTGAGGACCTTTAGCTCGGTTTCTGAATTGGCTAATCTCTAGTCGCTTGAAGCTGGACTCAACTCTTGAAATAGCGAAAAGAACAGACTTGGAAGCGATGAGTAAGTTCTTCCAATAGTGTTTATAGATGCCCGACAAGCCAAAGCCAGACCTCGAGAAAATCTGGCGACGGTTGGGCCTAGCTCTCTTTATTCTTGCAATTGTCGTTGTGGCAGGGCCACAAATAATTGATCTCGTCTTTCCCGAATTCAGGTAACCCGTGAACAAAGTGAAGGTCAATGACCCCTATCTAATCTTCTTAGGCTCGGAGACAAACCCCACGTATGCCAAGACTGGCTTTGGAATTGCCGACTGGCAGCCGGAGAAGTGCGTGGGACAGTTTCACCTCCCTGGGGGCACAGTGGACTTAGGCCTTGAGGAGCTCAGCCTTCAAGCAGCAGCCGACAAAGGAGCAAAGACGCTGGTGGTTGGAACTGCCACCATCGGCGGTGGTATCCCAGCGGACTGGATAACTGCTCTAAAGCAGGCACTTGAGCTTGGCCTTGACATCGCAGCCGGTGTTCACACCAGGCTTGCAGACCAACCGGAGCTTGCAGAAACCGCTAGGCGCCTTGGTCGAACACTCACTGACGTTCGGGTGCCACCAAAGGACATACCTGTCGGCACGGGCAAGAAGCGCTCTGGGAAGAGACTTTTGACCATCGGAACAGATTGTGCTCTGGGTAAGAAATACACCGCCCTCCAGCTTGCCAAGGAACTTCGGGAAGCATCGGTGAAAGCGACCTTCAGGGCGACAGGCCAAACTGGGATTCTTATTGCCGGAGAGGGAATGCCGATAGATGCCGTAGTTGCCGACTTTGTCTCGGGTGCGGCGGAGGTGCTCTCTCCCGATAACGACCCAGGCCAATGGGACATCATTGAGGGGCAGGGTAGCCTTCACCATCCCGGATATGCGGCTGTGAGCGTGGGTCTGCTACTTGGCTCCCAACCAGATGTCTTTATTGTCTGCACGGAGGCCGGTAGAACCCATGTAGCGGGCTGGCCAGAGTTCCCACTGCCCTCAATCGAGGAAGTCATCGAAAGGGCAATATCAATAGGTAGCCGCACGAACCCCGAAATTCGTTGCATCGGAATCAGCGCTAACACCTCAAAGCTTGGTGAAGAAGAGGCTAGAGACTACCTAGCCAAACTCTCTGCAAAGCATGGGTTACCGGCAACCGATCCAATGCGTTTTGGAATGGCAGAAATCACCCAGAGCATAAAGAGCCTCTAGATGAAGCTGACAGTTGAGCCAGTAACACTCCCCCTGGAGCACCCCTTTTCAATTACCGGCTATACCTTCGTAAGCCTAGAAGCCGTCTGGGTCACTCTAGAAGAGGGTGGCGTCAAGGGTCGGGGTGAAGGCGTTGGCGTCTACTACCTGGGCGACAACCAAAAGGTGATGCTGGAGGAGCTTGCTGGCGCAAAGTCAGAGGTGGAGGCTGGAGCCGACCCATTTGAGGTAGCCGGCCGGCTCGGCTCAAAAGGTGCGGCCAACGCACTTGACTGCGCAGCCTGGGACTTGAGGTGCAAACTCGAGGGCAAGAGCATCTGGGATTTAGTTGGGATAACCCCGAAGAACCTTCACACCGTCGCAACCATAGGAATTGGCACTGACGAGTTCATGGCCCAAAGGGCGCTTGACTTTCGCGACTGCCACAACCTCAAGATCAAGCTCGACAGCGAAAGACCACTGGAGCGCGTTCAAGCGGTCAGGAACGCGCGTCCTGATGCCTCCCTTGTAATTGATGCCAACCAGGCTTGGACCAGGGAGCTACTAGAAGAGCTAATTCCAGAGCTTGCGCAGCTTGGGGTAAAGATGATCGAACAGCCTCTAATGCGCGGTCAAGACAAGGAGCTCGAAGGCCTCAAGTCAGAGATACCAATTGGTGTCGACGAAGGTTGCCTAAACCTGACTGAATACCAGTTCGTTGGCAAAAACTACGACGTGGTTAACATCAAGCTCGATAAGTGCGGCGGGCTGACACCAGCACTTGAAATTGCGAAAGCCGCAACTGCCGATGGTAAGAGACTCATGGTCGGCAACATGACGGGGACTTCACTGTCGATGGCACCGGCGTTTGTTATTGGGCAGTATTGCGAATTTGTTGACATAGATGGCCCGCTGCTGCTTGAAAAGGACATCGAGGGTGGCCTGAACTACCTGCCAGGTGGCGAGGTTGAGCCACCAAAGAGTGCACTCTGGGGCTAGGCGACAGCCTTCTTCACTAGCCGCACTATCTCTTTTTCAACCTTCGGAGTAAGTTCCATCAGAGCATAAGCAGTGGGGAAGAAATCGCCATCATCGACGTTGGCGTGCTCACTAAAACCAAAGGTGCAGAAGCGAACTTTGAACTTGCCTGCCGACTGAAAAAAGCAGATTAGCTTTCCGTCTTTACCGGGCTTGGCATAGGCCGGCATGCCATACCAAGTTTTTGGCTGAAGCTCGGGCACGGCTCCCAACACCAGCTCGTGGACTCTTAGGGCCATCGACTTATCTGGCTCTGCCATTTCGTTGATCTTTGACATTAAGTCCCCAAGGGGATCCTTCTTCGCCTTGTTTCGAGCGGCTCGGTACTCACGAGCCCGCTCCTTCATCGCAGCTTTTTCCTCTTCGGAGAATCCCTCTTGTTCCTTTGCCATGTTCAACCTCTCCAGCAGAAAGGCTAGCCAATCTTGAACACTGCGGAAGGCAAATGCTACTCACGGTGTTGTCAGTCTCATGAGAAACCGCCTGATCTTGGTTGCCTACCTAGCCATGTTCTTTGGCCTAGTCGGCTTCTATGACCTCTACAGCGAAAACATCTATTTGGTTGCGCTCGCGGGCGCGCTCATACTCATTGGTGGGCTGATCGCCTGGCTGTTTTCGATTAGGGGATCCTCAAGCTAGGTTTCGGCAAAAAGATTCTGACTTCTTATCTACACTTTCATCAGAGCGACTCTGTGAGGCAAAGGAGCCCAGAAGAAGATGTCCATGAAAGTGACCAATCCGACTACCGGTTTAGTCGAGGCCGAATACCCTCTTGACAGCCAGGATCAGGTTGAAGCGAAGCTAGCTCACGCCCAGCAGGCTCACCTCACTCTTAGAGCAATGTCCTTTGCGGACCGAGCTGAGCTGATGCTGGCCGCTGCCGCAATTATGGAGGCAGAGGTTGAGACCACGGCTGCCATGGTCACCAGAGAGATGGGCAAGCCGATTTCTCAGAGCAGAGCTGAGGTGCTGAAGTGCGCAAAGAACATGCGCTTCTACGCCGAGAACGCCGAGGCCATGCTCTCGGATTGGGGCCTAGACGAACCCGCAAGAGTTGGGGCCAGCAAAGCAGGCAGCATTTGGCAGCCTCTTGGAGTTGTGCTCGCTGTCATGCCATGGAACTACCCACTTTGGCAGGTAATGCGATTTGCAGCTCCTGCACTTATGGCAGGAAATAGTGGAGTCCTCAAGCACTCATCGAACGTGCCAGAGTCTGCACTGTATTTGCACTCCCTGTTTAGTAGGGCAGGCTTTCCAGAGGGATCTTTTGGCACTCTGATGATTCCCGCATCAGCTGTTGGGGCAATCATTGATGACTGGCGAGTCCGCGCTACAACCCTCACGGGATCAGAGTCAGCTGGAAGAGCCGTGGCTGAGCGCAGCGGGAAGATGCTAAAGCCCTCGGTTCAGGAGCTTGGAGGAAGTGACCCATTCATTGTTACCCCGAGCGCAGACCTCGACAAAGCAGTTTCCGTCGCCATCACCGCTCGCATAAACAACAATGGCCAGTCTTGTATCGCTGGAAAGAGGTTCTTGGTCTTCGACGAGGTTTACGAAGAGTTTCTAGAAAAGTTTGTGGCGGGCATGGAGTCTCTTGTAATGGGAGATCCCATGCAGGAGGAAACCCAGCTGGGGCCTCTTGCAACAGCTAGTGGTCTCAGGGATCTGGAGGAACTAGTTGAAGACGCAAAGGCTAAAGGGGCTCGCATTCTCTGCGGTGGAGAAAGTGCTGCAGGGGAGGGATATTTCTACCCAGCCACGGTCATTGATGAAATCTCATCAGACATGAGATTGCGAATGGAGGAGGCCTTTGGTCCGGTAGCCAGCGTCTACCGAATCAGCTCCCGCGAAGAGGCAGTTGAGCTTGCTAACGAAACCACTTTTGGCCTCAGCAGTTCAGTTTGGACCACCAACGAAGCAGACGAGGCTTACTTCGTTAGGGAGCTGCAAGCTGGTGCAGTGTTTATAAACGGCATGACAATTAGCTACCCCGAATTGCCGTTTGGAGGTATCAAAGACTCTGGTTTTGGCCGTGAGCTCTCAGATGCTGGAATCAAAGAGTTTTGCAACCTGAAGACAGTTTGGAAGGCCTAGGTCGGCTCCCTATTGAATATCGCGCTGAGGGTTGTCAGTGTCTGCGGTTGTGTGGGTCTGAGCCGAAGATGGCTTTCGATCTCCTCGAACAAAGAATGTCAACAGGGTTGCCCCAGTCGCACCCAGCAGTAGCAGTGCAAGCAGTACCTCTAGAAGCATCTAGTTCTCCCTTGGTCATGTCTAAACAACAACAGCTGCTCGAGAGATTTCCTTCCGCCCTTACCTAGGTTCTTCTTCTCACTAGTAGCCTCAGGATTAGGCCCAACGTGGCCATGAACACCGAGCCAAGGACAAAAAACCATGCAAGGCCAAGTGCCCAAAACTCCTCAATCAAGGCCCCCGATTCATCTACGTAGCTTCCGGCTGCCATGAAATAGACACCGAGACCCGCGCCAGTGATCAGGAACGTGGTACCAAGAAAGTTAGCTATTCGAATAAGTAGCTCAAGGCCACTTCGACTCTTAGAAGCCATCTATTTGGCTCCTTGACCCTGCCTTGCCCATAAGCTCAAGGGCCGCCATTGCGGCGTTATGCCCTGCGATACCGCTTACAGCACCGCCTCTTCTCGCGCTTGAGCCACACATCAAAATCCGATCATGACCAGTCGCAACGCCCCATCGTTGGGCCGGCGTCTCAAGCTCGTCTTCATCCTCGGCGAAAGGCCAGCTCAGTGGCTCGTGAAAAATATTGCCCCCTGGCAACCTAAGCGCTACCTCGAGGTCTCTGGTGGTTTTGGTCTCAATGCAAGGATCGCCGTTTATGTCACTAAGCAAAACCTCCTCGATGGGCTCCGCTAACACCGAATTGAGAGACGAGAGGACTGCTTCTTGAAGCCTCAGGCGCATTTCATCGTGCTCGCTGTCTGAAAGGTCACTCACAAGCGAGTGGGGTGCTTGGAGAGCAAAGACCGTCAAGGTCTGGGCTCCCGAGGCTCTGAGCTCGGGTCCAAGAATGCTTGCATCGGTGAGTGAGTGGCAATAGATCTCGCAGGGAAGCGGTTTGGGTATCTCGCCTGTAAGTGCTGCTTCGTAAGCGCTCTGAAGCTGGGAGAAGCTCTCGTTGATGTGGAATGTGCCCCCAAAGGCAGCCTCCGGGCTCACTGACTCATCCCTAAGTTTTGGTAGGCGACTAAGCAGCAGGTTTACCTTGACCTGTGCTCCAAACTCATAAACACCGCTTTGGGGCGTGCTGTCTTTTGGTTGGTCTTGGCCTAGGAGCTTCGCAAGCTCAATGGCCGAGACGTTAGCTAGCACGTAGTCGGCTTCAATCTCCTTCTCCTCGCCCCCGCGCTTGTAATGCACGATCGCAGAATCTGTATTTGCTTCTATTCCGGTGACCTCTGCAGAGCTAACAAGATTGGCTCCGAAACGAATTGCGGCTTGTTCCAAAGAGCCTGAAACAGCACCCATGCCGCCGATCGGAACGTTCCAGTCTCCTGTTCCTCCGCCGATTACGTGATACAAAAAGCACTTGTTTGCAGCCAAGCTTTCATCGTTAGTTGGGGCAAAGGTTCCGATGAGGGCGTCCGTGTAAATAACGCCCCTCACGAAGTCATTGGAAAACTCAGAGGATATGGCGGACCCAACAGGACGGTCTATGAACTTGTCCCAAACCCCAGGGTTATCAAACTGTGCCCTCAGCTCGGAGCGCTTCTTGAGCGGCTCAAGCACGGTTGGCCAAAGTCGCAAAGCAAGCTCCGCGGTTTCGGCATAAAAACTTTTCCACGCAATGTAGTCACCTGCAGAATCGAGGCCCTCAAACGAACCGCTGGTTGCTTTTGAGTCCTCGTTGTCAACAAGAAGGCCTTTTTCGGAATCGGGAATTGGGGTGTAGGACGAATAGCGTCTGGGGGCCAACGAGATGTCTAGCTCTAGGTCATCAATGATCTGCCCAGGGAGAAGGCTCACCAGGTAGGAGTATCGCGAAAGCCGCGCATCCACTCCTTCGAACGCTTGAGCGGAGACTGCAGCCCCACCAAAATCTCCAAGGCGCTCGATAACGGTCACCTTAATGCCCGACTTGGCAAGGTAGGCGGCGGCGGTTAAGCCGTTGTGGCCTCCACCAACGATGACTGCCGACTTAGTCAATTAGCCCCAGCATTTCTGCACCCTAAAGATGCCTCTTGTTAGCTCTTCCTATGTAGAGAAACTAATAGCGAAAGCCTAGCCAGCTCCCGCTGTTGCGCAATCAAGCCGCTTTACCGGCTACTGGGACGAACTGTCTACCAAGGCCGGCTTGCTTTCTCGCAGCCACACCAGCGCTGCTAGAAGGCCAAAACTGATGAGTCCCATTGACATCGTCGTCACGATTCCGGCGACAGGATTCTGAATCACGATGACGGTAAGGAGTAAAGGGCTAAAAGCCACGACGACTTTTGAAAAGAGCATGATGTAGCCCTGGCGCTCGCCGAATTGTTCAGGTCCAAAAAATAGCAGTGGCAAAGTTCCACGGATAAACGGATCAAGACCGACGGCAATCCCCTGCAAAATAACGAAAGCAAAGAGTGCGTCCACCCCGAAAATCAGAAACAGAATCACTCCAGCCGGATGAGCAAGCATTGCCAGCGCAGCGACTCTTATTGGCGTCAATACTTTGTCTAGTGCGACCAATAGCAGTCTCGCTAAGACCTGAGACGGACCCAAAATCGCCGAGGCAACTAGGGCGACACTTAGCGATGCGCCAAGCTCGGTGAGCAGAAACGGGAGGACCGTGTTGACTGAGGCAACCATGAAGCCCTCTAGCGCAAACATGAGCGCAAAAACGACTACCAAAACGTCGATCCGCACCCGAGTTCTCCTCTTGGTCGAGCTAGCAGCAGGCTTGTCCTCCCGCCTTGCCATGCGAGGGAGAGTCAAATTGAGCGGCAGCCCGACAAGGAGATGTGCCAGCGCCCAAGTCATGACAGCCCATTCCCAGCCAAAGTTCGAGCTGACAAAGGCGTTGAGTGGCCAAGAGATTGTGGATGAGAGGCCGACAAAAACAGTTATGCCGGCGATGATTTTGTTTGAGTCTTCGCCGAAAAAGTTCACCACTGTCGCAAACGCTGCATCGTAGTTGCCCATTGCGGCACCGACCCCGATGAGTATCCAAGACGCAAAGAGCAGCTCGATTGAGTTTGAGTTCGCAAGAAGTGTTAGACCGGCTATAAAGGCTAGGTTTCCGAGCGGAAGCACTCTCCTGCCTCCGAGCCTATCGATAGCCTTTCCCACCCGAGGGCCCAAAAAAGCTGCGACCAGGAGGGCGGCTGTGAAGGCCATGAAAAAAGTTTCGGTAGCAATCCCGATGGATTCGGAGATGGGCACTGCCAAGATTGCAGGAAGGTAGAAGCCGGAGCTCCAGCCGATAAATTGTGCGATGCCTAGGCGGACCGTAAGTCGTGAGCTGGCTTTCAATCCGTCTCCAATGGGCTGGGAATGCGGCCTCAGCGGCCACTCCCAATCCAAGTGTCCTGCGAGGGTGCTTATTCCCAATCAGTTAGTCTCTAAAAGTGATGAGAAAGCAGGCGGAGCAGCCGAAACAAGATAAGGCGCAAGTTACATTCAGCGCCATCACTTTTGCACTCGCAGCTCTAGCGGCTTCTATGGTCTTCCTAGATGACAGAGTTATCCTTGGCGAACCTTTGTGGATGAAGCCTTTCAAGTTCTTTTTGTCCGCATCCCTCATGGGATTGACCTTGGCATATCTCGTCCCCAGAGTCGAAAACGGAGGGCGCAGAGTCAAGCTTCTCAGCTACGCGATTATCCTCAGCCTTTCGGTAGAGCTGGTACTAATTTCCGGAGCCGCCGTCTTCGAAACTACAAGTCATTTCAACGTTAGTTCCCCTCTTGCGATCGCAATCTGGGGTGCGATGGCAACCTTCATTTCAATTGTTTGGCTTGCGACAATCGCTTTAGGGGTCCTTTTTTTGCGAGGCGCTGGCACCGACCCACACATCAGAGCAGGATTTCTCTGGGGAATTGGAATATCGCTGCTCGGGATGGCAGTTGCCTTCCTGATGACTGGTCCTACCGGAGCTCAGTTATCTGATTGGCAAGGGATAGCAGGTGCTCACACCGTTGGAGGCAATGACGGTGGCCCCGGTATTCCTCTGTTCGGGTGGTCGACAGTGGCAGGAGACCTTAGGGTTTCGCACTTTTTTGGTCTACACGCGTTGCAGGGTCTTCCATTATTTGCCGTGTTAGCCAGAGCTCTTCGGCTAAGCCCGCGCATCATCACAATCTTCGGGCTCGGTTACCTCAGTCTTTTCGTTGTTCTGACAGTCCAGGCGCTGTCGGGTGAGTCAGTTGCCAGTCCATCTGAGCCGACTGTGTGGGCATTCGCAGCAATTGGCGTCATCGTAGGTGTCGCATTGCTCTCGAGCATAATCACCTCAAGAGTCAAGCTAGATAACTAGTTATTGAGCTTCCTGCATCGACGAGGCCCAACTTCCCGACCAAACGACTCGTGAGTAGGAAGCGGCTTACTTACTGACCACAATCACCCGACCGTTAAAGTTTTTGTGCTTGGTCACTTTGGTTTGATACCAATAGCTCAGGTCAGGTCTCAGCGACTTTGCGTACTCACAAACTAGTTTTGCTCGCATTCGCACCGCAACATTCATACGGTAGGGATTATCGGCAACCCTTGCCCCAGTGCAGATGAACTTAGTGTTCCCATCTAGCCTGTCGAGCACTGCTCTAATCTCAGCCTTCTGAGTCTCGGTTACTTCGCGAATCCTGCCTGGGTAGTCAGTTAGAGATTTCACTATTACTGGTGCAGACCTCACAGCCGTTTGTTCGGGTGATTCGGTGCCAGAGGAAAAGGCACTTGATGGCACAGCAACCAAGGCTGCTACGAGTGTGATAGTTACAAGTGATCTCATAATTGCCTCCTTCTCTATGTCAACAGGAGAGGGGGCGTGAATGCTTCCTGAATAGCCACCTGCGAATCAAACTGGTGACCTGCTTCGTAAAGTAACGATTTAGCGCCGAAAAGGCCTTGTTTTGGCCGCAACACCATTGGCACTAACTTTCGTGGTCAAGTCAGGATGCCATGGGTACTGAGGGCGTGTTGCCTGGCTACTTGCTGGCTATACTCCACTGATGCGGGATTCTTTTGAAATCAATGCCTCCGACTACCATACCGAAGGCGAGCCTTTCCGCATTGTCTCAAGTGGTCTGCCAAATCTCAAAGGAGAGACGGTTCTCGACAAGCGCTCTTTCGCTCAGAGCAATTTGGAGTTTGAGCAAATTCGACAACTGCTAGTGAATGAGCCACGCGGTCATGCTGATATGTATGGGGGCTTTATAACCGAGCCCAACGACTCAGGCGCTGATTTTGGGGTTCTGTTTTGGCATGGAGATGGCTACTCAACCGCATGCGGTCATGGAACCATTGCTCTGGGTGCGTGGGCAATTGAATCTGGACTAGTCGCATCTACCGACGACTCGATAACGCCCGTGACAATTGATGTTCCTTCAGGTCGAGTGCGGGCAGTGGTCACTAAGTCCGGAGGGCAAATTACCCGAATCACCTTCCAAAACGTGCTATCGCATACTGTCGCGACAGCTACCGGTCTAAAGCTGGGTGATGGGCGAGAGGTAAAAGTTGACATTGCCTACGGAGGGGCAAACTACGCAATTCTCGAAGCTAGTCAATTGGGTCTTTCTGTAGAGCCTGAGCACCTCGATGAGCTGATAAGGCTAGGAAGAGAAATTAAGTGGGCTCTGAACAATTCGACTGAGGCACAATCTCAAAGTGACTCTCGACTCAACGGCATCTACGGGACCATATTCTTTGATCGCCTTCAGGCAACCGACTCGACTATCCACGATAGAAACGTAACTATCTACGCCGATGGGCGAGTGGACCGCTCACCCTGCGGATCGGGAACTGCAGCCAGAATTGCCCAGCTCCACCATCTAGGCCAGATGGGCCCAGACACGCTTTTACTGCACGACTCGATTGTCGGCACCAGGTTTGAGGGCCGAATCGCCACTTCCCCCGACCCAAGCGCCGAACGTGGGGTGGTTCCCGAGATTTCTGGTAACTCCTGGCTGATGGCGGAATCCAAGTTCATTCTTTCCGGCTCCGACCCACTTCCCTCGGGCTTCTCGCTCCGATGAACGGTGTTCGTTGGGTTGACTCCAAAACTCTCCTCGATGATTTTGGTTTCGGTCGGGCAATAGCTGCAATTTCCGAGGCGCTCGAATCCGGTTACGACCCCGAAACGGACCATTCGCGCAGCGTAATCAACTTCGCTGAGGGTCAAGGTCTAGTAATGCCCAGCGAGTATGAGGACCGGGTTGGCCTCAAGTTCGTAACGGTCGCTCCAAAAAACCCAGCAGTTGGTCTTGATCGAATCCAAGGAATCTACACACTCTTTGACGCGCTGACCCTATCTCCAATCCTGCAATGTGATGGTGCCACTCTTACTCTGCTGAGAACGGCCTCTGTCACAGCAGCGATAGTTGAAAGGTTGCTTTCGAGCCAAAATCCAAGTGTTGCGGTCTTTGGCTCCGGGCCTCAGGCCTCCGCTCACATAAAAGCTCTTGCGGCCTCAACCGGTGTTGGAAAAATCTCATTATTCGCTCGCAATCCTGAGTCATCGCAGCAACTGGTTGCTGATCTCAAGGCTCAAGGGTTCGACATTTCAATGGGGTCCGAAGAGGACTTGTTGGGTGCCGACCTAGTCCTCACCCTCACAACCAGTAGAGAGCCGCTATTTGATGAAAGTCAGGTTTCTCCGACTGCCGTAGTTGCGGCAATCGGCTCACATGAGCCAACAGCTCGCGAAGTTCCTGGGGAGCTAATGGGCTCAGCTGTTGTCTACATTGAGAGTTTGAAATCCGCTCTGTCTGAGGCTGGAGATGTGATCATGGCGATTGAGGAGGGTCACGTTGGGCAGGCTGACCTAGTCGAGATTCGCGAACTCTTCAGTTCGACGGGTAACCACGAGCCTTCAGGAAGAAAAATGTTCAAATCCACAGGAATGTCATGGCAGGACCTTGTAGTGGTTAGAGCTCTTGAAAAATTTCTTGCGCTGTAGTTCAGAGCCACCTGCCAGAATCGAACTGGCGACCTGCTCTTTACGAGGGACTCCTGAACCCCTGAAAACACCTTGAGCCCGCAAACTTTCTAAGTAGACCCTGTGTCCTGATGTGTCAGTGTGTTTGAGGTTGCTTCGGAGTTAGCAGATAACCTCAGCAACCAGTCTGCCGCCGCCAGATTTACGAAACTCGAGGGACCAGTTATCGTTTGATAACTCATCAAGGAGGCGACTACCAAGACCCTTCCTTACCCTCTTGCCTAAGGGACCAGTGCCATCGTCCAAGACTTCTAGATACAAGACATTCTGCTGATTTTTCTGTGAAATTCGGATTTCAACCATCTTGGCAAACCCATGCCGAATTGCGTTAGTGACAGCCTCCTGAACCAAGGCAATTATTGGCCTCTCTTGTGACGAAGAAAGGTTCTCGGGGAGCTTTTCCCATTTGATCACCGCATAGCCCTCCCAGTCACTCCTCAATGCCTCAAGAGCTTCACCGAGAGACGCGCCGCTCAAACGCCTGAAAGTCTGCTCAGCGTCCCTGATTACCTCCATAACCCGCTGTTCAATCTCTGACAATCCGAGGCTGTCGGTCGTCTTTTCGTTCAGCTGGATTGCGAGTATTTGGTTTTGCACCGAGCTGTGAAGGTGCCCAGCCAATTGCCTTCTGAGGTACTCACGATTGGCCCAAGAAAGGGTGGACTTGTCTCTTAGCCTTGTGAGTAGCACGGGGGCTTCGTTGGCATCAGTGCCGCTGAGCTTTAGCGCTGAGAAAATGAGGGCCAACAAAGCAAAAAAGATTAGGTTTGCGACCACCCCCGACAAGAACCGAATTGGGTCCAGGTTTCCCCAAAAAATCAGCTGATTGAAAAAAGTAACCGTGGAGCTAAGGAACATTAGCGTGAGAAAGAATATGGGTAGGACTGTCTTCTCTTTTGACTTTGCCCGCTCGGAGAGAAATTTCCCAATCGCGAATCCGAGCGAAGCAACTACAAATCCGATAAGCGCCGCCATAGGTGCACTAGCTGCCCGATCCTCAGACTGATGCTGGTTGGTCGCCATGATCGATATGCCGTAAACAAGGCCGACCAGCAGCGGGGACGAAAATGGCCGCAGGCTGAGAGCCACCTGGCTAACTCCCCTGACAACAATCAGGTCTCGCAACCAACTTCGTTTGGCCCAAGCGCCGCGTGAGATGGGCTTGATGCACCTTGTCATCACCGTTTCCAAGGCGTCCTCAGGCCGTGTATCTGCATCTAGTTGCCTGAAGGTCTCGGAAACTTTTCGGCGCAGCGACTCGAAGAACTCAGCTATTTCTGCATCAAATACCTGCTGTGATTGCAGGGCTGAGTTGGTCTCCAATATCACCCGCTGGGCAGACCGCTGCTCTCGCCTGCTTATCTCAAAAAGGGAACTGAGCACTATGCCTATTGCTCCGAGCCCACAGCTCAATGCAATGGATGTCAAATTTATGGAAACTGGTCTGAGGCCGACTAGCTGTTCAAACCAGGAATAGCAGAGCAAAGCCAGGACTCCCGTTGCAGCCCCGAACAAGATTACGAAGACGGGAGCAACTGGGCGGCTTCTCCTTCTGGCAAAAATGGTGATTTTGGCAACCTCAGCGAATGCGATAACAAAAAGCCAAGTGCCAATGTTGGCCAAAGATTCGAGTAGGAACTGGTCCACCGGGGCGACACCCGGGGTTTCTCCGAAGACAAGTGAGGCAATGATGATGATCAAGAGACCAAAGAGGATTAGGTGAGATCTCTCTAGAAGAGCCGGCCCACCAATGCGAGCAAACCTGCCAGATCTAGTCGCCATCTGGTCCAGGGGTTTGATTTAGAAACACCCTCGCCAAGTGAACTCTTTGGTTCCGATCGAGCTGAGAGGGTATGCCAAGAACTTTAGAAATGCGATTAACGGCCACAGCGACAGAAGCTTCCGTGATTCCTCGATGCTTCGCGATTTCCTTATTGGATGCTCCCTCGGATAAAAGCCGCAAAACCTGAAACTGGCGGTCGGTTAACTTAGCCAACGGGCTCGTGAGTTTGTAGTCTGAAAAACCCTCTTGGTGAGCCACTTTCCTAATTGCCGAAATGAGCTCAGACCCATCCGACAGATGATCCTTTAGCAAGTAGATGGAATTCTTCGCAAGCTGAGGCACTTTTCCACCAACTACAGCGCGCGGATCCTCGTAGCTAGTGAGGTACACGACACCCAGTTTGGGCACTTGCTTCTGCCAAACCAGGGAGACATCCACGCCGTTGAGTTGCTGGCCCAGGTTCAGATCTACAACAAGTACGTCGATTTTTGAGGTTTCTAGCTCTTTTATTGCTTGAACGCCGTTCTCCAGGGCAAAAATGACATCAAAACCTTCCGCTTGCAAAGAGCTAGAGAGCGAATATCGAAGCAGGCCATTGTCTTCCACAATTCCGACCCGAATCTCCATGTTGTCCATTATCTCGGACTCGACCATTCTCTGCGCATCTCCTATTACCCGCCTGCCTGAAGCAAGGGGCGATCCTGGTTAGCCAGCGATTGCTTCCTGGCTGTATTGGAACCCACTGGCTGTAGAGATGATCTTTGAAAAGTTTTCGAAGATGTGTGGGATGCCCGCGGCATCGGGGTCAAAACGATTTACCCAATCACAGTCTCCGAAGTAACTGCCGTCAAGCAATTTGGACTCCTCAATCAGGCCGCGCTCCATCATGAGGATCATGGCCGCGCTCTGTACATAGGCATTCGCGTAGAGGGTAATCTCTGGATCTCCTTGGATGTCGCGATATGCGCGCTCGAGCATTTTGGACTTGTAGTCGTCACGTCCTTCCAACTTGGCTGCCATGAAAACGCCAAAGTAATCTGCTGTTCCCTCGGCAAACCAGCGCAGCTCGTTGAGCGAGTCCTCGTCACGACCCAGGATCGGCGCACAACGATTTAGTAAAAAATTTGAGAGTCCGTGATAGGCCTCGTGAAAAAAGATCTCGGTAGCGGTTGTCCTATCTTGTTGCAGCGTTCTTGCATAGATCACAGCTCGAGATTCTTTGCACGGTCCGGGAGCCGTAGCGACATCAGCGGCCCCTCGAATCCAGAGCCCGACAATTCTGACTCCCTCATCAAATTCGCGATACTCCGACTCGGTGCAACCCTGAAGCGACGCCTGCCAGTTTGAAAATTGTCCAACCACATCCTCCACCTCTGAATCGCTAAGAACATGGTGATGCTGCGTGAAGGGAGCGCCATCAAATACTTGGGGGTCAGGGTCTTCGTCTATTGGTTGACCAATTGGCCAAACAAGTCCGAAAAAATCAGTCGGGGGCTCGACCATTTCATCCACGGCCATTCGAATCCACTCAGATACCTCATCGGAGCTGATCTGGGGATCAAAACTAATGCCCAGCTGGGTAGGTTCACGCTGCTTAGCGATCTCCTCAGTCTCATCCTTTTGCATGCTGTCAGTTTCTGAATCTGGCACCGCACTAGTCTCTGCTGTCTCGGCATCCCCCGGCACGGCCGTCGGAGTTGCGGCCACGGAGCAACCCGACAACACGAGGGCTGCAAGCATTGCAGCGATGCCGGCTCGCAGGAGTTGAATCTTGGTGTTGCGCAGATTTGTCGGCATCCTGAACTACCTGGTTAGGACCGTCTTTGAAAGTTCTCTCTTCCCACCCACATAGAGATCAACCTTCACGTTCAATCCAATAGCGGCGGTCTTTCGTTGGAACACCTGGTAGTCAGAAGTGACAGTTGTCTTAAACCACTTCCCGGCTATCTTCCAAGACAGCGTCTTGCCTTTGTATCCCTTGGCATAGACAGCGATGTAGCCATTGAAAGACCCGGCATTGACCTTGCCTAATTGCTCAACTACTTCAGAAGCCGAAGCGTCTGTAACAGGCGCTGGGGCCTTTTCCACTAGTTGCAGACCTGGGTAATAGGTGAGCGTGCCGTGGCTAGATTTCATCACAAGCTGCTTCGTGCCCGGGGAAAGACTCGAAGGCATGGTGAATACCAAGGCTTTGCTTGCCTTCGAGGTAATTGAAGCAGCGACGCCATCAATTTCTAATGACCCAACCAGATCTAGGCGGCGGCCTATGACTGTGATGCTGTCGCCTTCAAAAGCAATCTTGGTTGAGATCCCCGAGGGAGCGGGACCACGATAAGCCTGAGGAGCAGCAGGGGCTGGCGCAGCCGCTGGAGGGGTTGGTTGAATGGCGAATAGTGGCGAGGAGTATCCGAAAGGGTTCAAAGAGGCCACGAGTCCGCTGTTGCCATCTCCACAAGTTCCTGTTTGGAAGCTGGTGTCAGCCACTACAGAGCCATCTCGGGTACCTTGCCAGGCTGAGGCGGCCTCAGCCGGGGTCGTGTCAAAACTGCCGGACAAATAGTTTGATGGCACACACACGTAGTAGAAACCATCGGTACTTCTTGCCGCATTGTTGAAATCATAGGAAGGTCCAGAGACCGCAAATTCAAACGCAGTTCCCGCAAAGGTCCTTGGTCCAAAAGCAAAGCCCTGGCCATTGGTCGAGACTAAGCCACCCGCAATGGCAGCGGCATCTGCTGAAACCATCAAGTTGAGTTTGGCGGGAACACTGCTAAAAACCATGTAATCATCGGTCACAGAACTATCCATGCCCTCACCACACTTATCTGAGGTGACCGTGGAGCCGGTGATTGAAACGTTGCACTGGGGCCACCACGTTTCCCTGGAAATTGCGCTTGACAGGGCACGAGCAGTTCCAACGATCGTTGTTACAACGCGATCTCCGGAAGAATCTATGTCCCAACGGTTGGTATCGGATGACACGTCTGTTGTTGCAGGATTCACAAGAATCGGAGTGTCGCCACTTGCGATTGCAAAATTAAGTTGGCTGTCACCGGTGCCCACAGGGAGTGCAGGTACGCCAAAGAGGTCATCAGTCGTCGGCCAACTCACCGCAATCTTGGTGACTGACCCCGAGGCGATTCCAAAGACACCCGAGGAAAACGTGGACGTAGCTGCAAGTTCCAAATTGGCTTCGAAAGAGTCCGCATCCCCAACCATCTCCAACACAACGGAGTATCCGCTGTCAAGACGAGTAGTGCCGTTAGCTGCGAACACGCCAGACGTGGCCTCGACGCAAGGGCTATCCGAGGCATTTGGACTGTTGCATGTCTCGAGCAAGACGTGAGTTTCATCACGCTCTCCCGGCTCCCACCAAGGCCTGCTCGAAATCCAGGTTTCAATACCGACATCGTCTGTAGTGTCATCCAGAAGATCATCTCCACCAACGTCTACCACCAGGCCGAGAGCCAGGAAGATGCTCGTCGAACCGTCACTTGAGCCATCCATTGGCACGTAAACATCAAAACTTACGGATGTGGATGTGATGCCTTCTTGGACCACACCAGATGTTGTTCGCACGTTGTCTCCCGCTCCCAGCACAAGATTTCCTTTCTTGCCGGCCACATACTGCGTGCTGCCGTCACAAAGTTTCGCAATGTTTGCAGAGTCTGAGACTCTAGTGTTGGCAATCGGGGGTCCATCAGGCTGATCTTTAAAGTGGGGGAAAGATTTCACTACATCCCCGGACCCAACAGCTGGATCGTAAAAGGCCCACACATTCTTCGATTCGGTTGACAAATTATCGAGTGTTACTGTTGCGCGCTGGTAGTACTCGGAGGATTCGCCGCCAGCGCAGGTAATCTTCTCAACCCCGCCCTGTGCCTGGAAATAGAACAAGCCGCCACTTTTTGCTGTGTACATAGCCGTTAACTCCGATGCAGAGCTGTCATCGGAGTAGTTGCCCCCACCGAAAGCTCCCCCGAGGTTGTCGCCTGCCTGATTTGTTGCTGAGGGTGATAACCCAACGACGTTTCCGTCAACTCCAACAGTCACATCGGAAGTCTTTGGGCTTGCGTATTCAGCCTGGGCCATTGGACTGAGAACGATGTACGAGAGCACTAGGCTCAAAATCAGCGTTAGTGATAAGTTACCTTTACGAAAATGCATAAATGGAAAGATAGCACTAAATTCTATTTTTGTTTAGTTAGCTATACAAATATTTGGTGGGAGTTGATTAATTGAAGGCGAAGTGGTTTTTGTGTTGTTGGCGGCACCTTGAGTCAACTTGGTGCTAGAGGAGCCTCTGAGTGTCTGGCCTCGTTATTGATCAGCGTCTAGAACCCAAAAACCATCCCACACGCCCCATTTGAGATTGCGGGAGTTCTTGACTAGAGATAATGTAGCTTAACATTAGGTTCGAATAACTAAGATGCCAGAATCGAGTCGATCATGCTTCTTGGGGGCGCGGGGAACGAGTCAGGAGTTCCACCTGAAACGCCGTCGGCGTCTGAAGGCGGCGATAGTAGCCGGTCGCGTAGCACCCACCCGGTCGAAGCAATAATTGCGAGCGCAACCGCGGTCCTGGCTATTCTGGGGCTTTTATTTACCACTTCGATCTCACTCAGTTCTGACTACCGGAGCTCGATTCAACAATTTTTCAATTCGGACACTGTTGGTTCAGTCCAAGCCACCTCGGCTGTTGATGCTCCATCGGTACAAGAGAATCTTGAAACAACTGAAGATGCTCCTGTGCTGCAAGATTTCACCGGTGACATGTCAGGCGGTGAGAATTTGGCAGAGGGTATCGAGTTAGAGCGATCGAGGATGCTGGCTGCAGTGGAAGAAATCTTTGTTATCAAACAGGCTCTATTTGAAGGAGCTGCCGGTGAATTCTCTGACGACTTGCAAGCTGAGCTCGATGAGATGACCATTGAGCTCTTGGTCCGGAATGGGTTTTCTCGAGGCTGTGCCTCCGACGTGGCAACCCCTATAGATTACCCTGCGGCACAGCCTGGAGAAGTCAACTTTTTTCTCAGAGCCGATTCACAGGGTAGTCCTCAGTCTCTCGCTTCACTCTCTTTACTTAAGCCAACCTACGATGCTGCAGAAGTGAAGCTGGACGCCAGAGGAATCGCGCGGGTGAAATTACCCGCGGGACTTTACGCATTCGACATTCAAGGAAAATTTATAAGCCTTCTGGTCCGCTCCGACGGCTCGTCTTGGATGCCTGGGAAAAATACTGATCCTCGCGGCTACTTAGTCCTCGGGATTGACGAGGCCGAAACCCGATGCGAACAGGAATGACGACATGAAGTCGCTATGGAAAAAATTCAGCCGAGGCAATAACCCTAGGAAAGTTTTAGCTGGCTCCCTGGTGCTGCTCCTTCTCGAGGGATTGGCGGTGGCCTCGCTCATCTATGATTCGGAGCAACCTGGACTGCTGTTTGCCGTTGAAACTGAGGTGGCCGAAGTCCCAACCCTCGGTGCAGAATCTGAACAGCTACCAGAGTATCCGGGTGAAGTTTTTGGTCGGCACCAGCCGTTGCCTGAACCCTGCGAAGGCAACACCCTGGCCAACCACAGCTTTGATTTCAACGCCGCTTCGCTTCCGGTTGACAACACAGATGGCCCGGCGAGGCTGGTCATGCAGCCAATCAGCAACGAAGACATGTCGCGCCCTAAGAACTTCTCCGTGGGAGAGTACGAGGTGGCAGTAGCAAGCGGGAAGGCTCTAATTTCGCTTCAGAAGCCCTACGACATCCTGGCAGTGCAGTCGACCGGCAAAAAAGGGCTCGAGTGCTCCAACCAATATCGATTTGACCTTGAGTTTAGGTTTGATAGAGCGGATGGGGCAGAAGAGAACCGCTTCGAAGATTATTGCAGAATTCTGGCGACCACCAATGGGGGGTGGCGTGACTCAATAGGTTTTTCTCTAATCATTTGCGAAGGTCAAGGTCTAACCCTGTGGACCTCAGACGGTACCTACCTGATCGAGGGTTACCAAAGAAATCTCACCAGTCTGTCATCGGGCTGGAACGCGCTTTCGGTTGACTTCCGTTTCGCCCTTGATAGCCCCACCGTTATGTTTTCTCTAAACGGGAAGAAGACATCGATCAGGTTGGTCGAATGGGACCGAGCAAATCCAGACATCATTCGACACAACTTTGCCGACCCAGACTTCACGCTATACCTGGGGGGCCACCCAGAGGATTTATACCAAAACGTGGGAGGGGACGATGATTCCCAGCTGAGCATAGACATAGCGCGTCTTGACATTCGCACCGGTAGCGTGGTGCAAGATTCCACCCGGTTATCGATGATTCTGAAGCAATTTATTGAAGGCTCTGCCAGTACTACCAATCAAGAGGCTCTAGTTCGCGAGTTCGAAGCAAAATTTGAATACCAATGGGAAGGTATCGGTCCAGCGGTCCTTCGGTTCTTGGACTTCACCTCCACGCGGCCCGCCATCTATCAAATTATGGGAGAAAATCCAGCAATTGAAGCCCTACCTGCGATTGACAGGCTGCAGTTTTTACTCAAGCAATGGATTGTCGACGATCTTTCCGCTGCAACCACCGGGCCGATACGTTTTGCCGAGGCCGAGCTCTTTCCCGGGTTTGTAAGCGATTCTGTTCCGCGCCAAGCAGCAGAAATCGAAATTGACGGGACATACGCTACCGATACGCAATACCGCCTAGCCGGACAACACCAAGTGCTTAGGCCAACCGGTAGGTACTTGGCGCCTGGTGAAATTGCGACCGTAACCGTTCCAGAGAATGCTTTAGATAAAGAGTGGTATGTCCAGGTTGGGATCCAAGACGCGGACCTAGAGATAATTCGAGAGAGCCAGGACTGGAATCGTTTTCCTCGAATAACCAGAAAATTCGCTGTTGACCGCCCTCAGTTCGAGATTGATAACCCATTCGGTGGACCAATCTATTTGCGCATCCCCGATGGATCGGCGGTCGGGGAAACTACGATCATGATTGACGGTGCTGTTGAAATGCCCACCTACTCGACAGCCACAACTGAAAATAAAGACAACCACCTTGCGAAATTCAATACTGCCCTTGAGACCAAGGCTGTCCCTTGGTTTGAAATTCTGGGGGAGAAATTTAACTTGACCTACCCGGTGGGAATGGCTCATCTCTTCACTGATCCCGAGCCGATTATGGCCGCGATGGATTCATCAATTGAAGTCATTAATGTTATGGCGGGCAGGCCCGCTGAGAGGTTCCGAAAGGAGTGGCTCACCTTGGACTCCACCATCGCGTCTGTGAACCCATTCCCGGTGAGCTACCCCTGGTTCGGAGCTCTAAATGAGGTCGTCGGTGACGTGCGAACAGTAAAGGACTTCATAGAGGACGACGGGGCCTGGTCACCCGTTGATCTGGCGAGCAAGAGTGTCTCGAACCTCAAGGATGGAGCGTTCGTGGTCTGGCACGAAATTGGTCACGCTCATAATTTGCCCACCGCTGGTTTTGAAGCGGGAGTTTGTAACGAAGGTGAGTCCAACGTCCACCTTTTGGCAACTGTGATCTATAACCAAATCCTTAACGCTGATATGGACACAGCTCTGCGCCTGTCGGGCTTTCAAGATTACGGATTTAAAGAAGCAGCTCTAGACACCATGTTCTCCCCCAGCTGGCAATCGAACCAGCGAATGTGCCTCGATGCCTGGGATAACGAAATGCAGTATCAGACTAGAAGTTGGGCTCGAATTGCGGAAATAGCTGATCTATATGGCTGGGAAGTCGTGGGAGAAATCCATCGGGTCTTCTACCAAATTGGAACCGCAAGCATGAAAGACCAAGACACGATTCTGTGGGGTTCGCGTAGGGCCAATGTGAACCTCGCTCCAATATTTGATTTTTGGGGAGTTCCCCCAACTACTGCAACCCGAGTTCGTCTTGCAGGCCTTCCTCCGGCCACCGAATTCATTGAGCGCCTTGAATTTTATCGGGAGGCTATCCCTGAAACCAGGGCCGAGTATGAATCTGTGATCAGGAAGCTGAGAGCCACCACAGGAAAAGTAGATCGCTGGGATCACTATCTGGAAAATTACGATCCTGAGTTGTCCGAGACGATGAAAGAAAGAATCGATGTAATCATTGCTTCGATAAAATAGTGGCTGCCAGAGACTTCAAATTCGCTAAACGAGGCTGCCGTTGAGAACCTTCCCCCGGGTAATCATGCCCCTCGCTTTTCCGCCAAGCCATGTGTAAGAGAAAACAGGTCGCCCCTACTTGCTAACTACTATCACGCGGCCGTTGAAGTTCTCATGCTCGGTGAGCTTGGTTTGATGCCAGTAGCTCAAATCTGGCCTGAGTGACTTCGCATACTCACAAACTAGTTTCGCTCTCATTCGAACAGCGACGTTCATTCGATAGGGGTTATCGACGACTCTTGCACCGGTGCAAATGAATTTGGTGTTTCCATCCAGTTGTTCTAAAACGGATCTAATCTCAGCCTTCTGAGTTTCGGTGACCGCACGTCCCCTGCCCGGATAATCACTCAAGGATTTCACAATGACTGGCGCACTTCTGGCAGCGGATACCTCAGTCGACTCAGTTTCATTTGGAAAACCATTAGATGGAACTGCTACAAGTGTTGCAACCAAAGCTGCCGTTACTACTGACCTCATAAGTGGCTTTCAATCTTGTTATCCCCAACAAGAAAAGGTCTACTTAATCTTCCCAACGAGCCACCTGCCAGAATCGAACTGGCGACCTGCTCTTTACGAGGGAGCGAATGATCCCTTTAGCCTCGGGGGAGGCTGATCTTCACAGTATCCCAACGTCTCAGAATGTGTCTATTTGTCTCACATTTGTCAGTTTGCAGCTTAACTCTGGCTCAATCCAGAATGAGAATTTGGAGCACAGGCTGTTCTTTTCCTCCACTCGTTTCAAAGTATGGAAATTAGATAGGCATGAGCATGAAGCGAGTCGTTGTCACCGGTGGCTTTGGCAAATTAGGTAAGTTCTTAGTTGCACAGCCATCACAACCAGGATGGTCAGTTGCAAGCAAAATGAGCACAACGAGCATGCCTCCTCGCGGAAGTTATCGAAGACAGGCCAGGGATTGGGCGCATTGAACCGCTCGCTGAGAGTTCACTATTCGCACAGATTCAGCGACCCTGTTAGTAACACCCCCTGTGACGCTCGTAGTGCGATAAGCGGTCCGCCTGTCGGCTGACTCAAGAAGGATTTGCTTCACCTGAGCTGCATTTAGAGAGGGGTTCGCATCAATCACTTTCTGAGCAATGGCGCCCACGATTGGCGCCGCTTGAGAGCAACTCTTAGTGTCTCCATAGACCGCTCCTGAGGCGTAGATGGTGTTTTCTACAAACGGGCCAGAGTGGTTTCCGATCACAGCAGATTGGCTTGGGTCAAAAGCACAGACGAACAAGGTGTTCGCTAAGCCCTCTCCGGCAACAGCGATGGCGGTATCCGTAATGCCGCACAAATGGTCCAAGTCGGGGGTGAGCCCGCCCGAGTCAGGAAAGCAGTCCACCATGTTGCCTGATTCGTCGGCGAAATAGTTTTGGTTCGACGAGACCAACAAAGTGTTGTGAGTGTCAGCGTTTTCTTCCCACCACTGCGCCCACTCGTAACTAGCGCGATTGAGTGTCCATTTGCCATGGTTCGCAGTGTCAACAGTTATGGGTTCTTCTCCGCTCAGGATCCACTCGTATCCCGCCAAAAACGCTGGGCCTTGAGCAGTCGCAATCTCGCGGTTTTCTTCTAAATCCCCGAAAGGAACATTGTTCCAGAGTCCGTCCGTGTCATTGAACTCCCATCGACGGTTGCTCGCAACCACCATGACTTTGGCTCGGTCAGATTCCTGCAAAGCAAAAGAAGCAATGGCGAAAAGTCTGGGGTTTGTCAGGGTATCAATTCCCAGTTGGGCAGACATGGCCTGGTATCGACCGTCTACCTCTCCCAGAAAGGGTAAGAAAAAAGCCTCGAACGAGAGAGCTTGGACGCCAACGTTGGGGTATTCGTGAAGCGCATTGAGTGCCATTCGGTGCCCGTGCCCCATGCCGTCTCCTCCAGAGTCGTCCGAACCGATGCACTCGGAGGACTGGTCCGCGCAAAAGGTTGTCGGGTCAATCAAGCCCAAGGTTCCAGCTCCACCGGATCCGGTTCGTGAGAACGTTACTGCCTCAAAGTTTCTTGCGATGTATGGATGTGAGGGTATGGCACGGGATTCGGGAGAAAATATCTCCGACCACGTCGCAGATAGGTCATTCCATGGGTCCCATGGTGCATTCGATAGCTCTATTCCCGGCTCTAAATTGCCAGCGATGTCCTCGAATGTCAGGAAATCAGACGCCAATGGATCAGCAGGCGCTGCAAAGTCCTCTTCGGGAGGGTTACTCGCCGTGAGCGGTGGACCTGGGTCCTCAGCTGAAGGCTGTTGTGGGACACACCCTACAATCACAAAAAGGGGCAAGACTATGAGCAAGCTCTTCGACAGGACTGCCTCTCTCACTTCCTGTCTCACTTCATAACCTGCTTGTCTGGAAGAGGTTTCGGATTCTCAAGTTGTTCCAAAAACTTCCCTACTGCCGTGCTGCTCACGAGCAAGGACAATAGGGCCGCACCGAATCCGGTGACTAGTGGTTCGCCGATTAGGCCTCCATAGTGGGAATGGTCCATGAAGAAATCTGCAATCACAGTGGCCAAAAAGGCAATTCCCGCCACTCCCCAACGATTTGCCTGTAGCTTCTTGAGCCGGCCGAAAGCAAAGACCACAGCAAGAAGACCAACGCTTGACCCCGTTGAGAGTGCTTCTTGCCAGTGCTCCCAGTTGAAGGTGGAGATATCTCCGCGGGACATCGCCGTTGCGCACGCAGCGGTAGACTGTGTCAAGTGGCGAGCGAAGAGAGCGAGTCGAAATGTCATTGTCTAGCCTTGCTCGTACTCAGGTTCTTTGTGTCAGTCGCCAAATGAATTTGCTTCCCATGACCCGCAGCTACCAGCTACTCGGGCTTAGATAGCCCAGAAACGGAATGACGAACAACACTCGCCCAACCAATTCATCTTCAGAAACAACCAACTTGCCATTGCCAGAGGTCACGAGGAGCTGATCACCACCAACCTCAGCAACTGCCACCAGGAGCGTCTCACCGCCAACCTTGACGAGCACCGTCGAGCTAGGGGAGATGTCGGCTTGCGGACTTACGGCTACCAGCGCGGAGGATGCAGGTCCGAGTCCTGTCGTAATGCCTCCTTGCGGATGCTCCAAGTAAAGGATGTCAGCGGCGCGGAGGCCAAAGACAAGTCCAACGATTGCGAGAATTACCCCACCTATCAGAGCGATTCGTTTCATTATTCCTCCCTTTGAAGTGATACCGACTTCTACCTTTTTCTTTTCTCGCGTCAGAGAATTATTCGGGGAATTTGGGTTGACAACTCCCTCAACTCCAGTCTCGTCTCTTACTTCATTGGCCGGAAACTCATCGAGGGACCCCATTGCAAAATCTTCCTCAACCGTATGAGCATCCTCGTCCGTTTCTTCATTGGTTTCCTTTGCAGCACCGAAGAGCATTCTGATAGCTCTCTCATTGGGACCCGATTTTCCCGACCAAGACGCCACCTCGATAATGGTTCCAGGCGAAATGTCCTTGATAGTTAGTTTTTGCCCTTGTGGCAAATCGACGACGAGTTCAGAGCGGCCAGTTGTGACTTGCGTGTCCGGGGATTGCTTGACCGTGTTGTGACCCGCCATAAAGAGTTCTTGTCCATCAATCAGTTGGGGTTGTTCAGCTTCGACCCGCATTTGAGCCTGAGGCAATAATGTAGGAGGCTCTTCCGCTAGCCGACGAGCTCGGCGCGACGGTACCTGGCTTTCAAGACTCACGGCTACTCGATCACCAACACTAGCCTCGCGGCCTCTTCCAAGACACCCGACGGGTCAGCCGACACAATTGTGTCAGGTACAAACTGCTCTTTTCCAATTGTCATTGAATCTGAGTTCGGCATTGTCAGCCCAGCCGCTTCGGCTAGCTCAGTTCCTTCAGATCCGTAAATCCAAACATTCAAAATTTGACCCCAACACGCATCCGCAATTTCACTCAAGATTACGGTCTCCACATGAAACACCTCAGCCTCAAAGTCAAAACTCGAAGTCATCGAAACCACGACGTTTGAGTCGCACGACCCAAGAGACACAACACCGGCTCCGTTATTTGCCCCGCCTCCTCCATCGGCACCATCAGCTCCATCAAGCCCTGGTTCACCAGCCGGGCCGGCGGGGCCAGCGGGGCCGGCGGGGCCGGCGGGGCCAGCGGGTCCAGCGGGTCCAGCGGAGCCGGCGGGGCCAGCGGGGCCGGCGGGGCCGGCGGGGCCGGCGGGGCCAACTCCCCCTTCGGCTCCATCAGCACCTTCAGCGCCATCGGCTCCATCGGCTCCATCGGCTCCATCGCCTCCAGCGTCTCCTTCGGACCCATCAAGCCCTGGTTCACCCGCTGGACCTACTGGGCCCACTGGGCCCGCTGGGCCAACAGATAAAGGGCCTGCGTTGAAAGCAGCCAATTCAATCCCAATGGCGTCAGTAAGCGCCCGATTCACCTGAAACGCAAGATTCGGAAAAAGCTGCAGAGAAAATAGCAATGCGATCAGTGAGAGCACAACCGCCTGAAACACCCGCCTTTGACTTTTTTCTTGACGCGGATATCCCGACTCCATTCTCGCGCGAGAACCAAAAACGGCCATCAGTTCTTTCTCCTTGAAGCAAGGAGCTCACTCAAGTCAGGCCTCAGTATCCCCAAAAGCATGACGAGCAGAAGAAAAGCCAAGACATTAGTGGGCTGAAGGACTATTCCGACGTTGGGTATCCATCCGATTACCGTTCCAACAATGTCTTGACGGAGAACAAGAGTCTGGTCTGCGGACTCATTAGCATCTCCCTTGGTTTGCCAACCTATCTCATCGTTTCCTCCCATTACGCGGTGACTAAAGTCACCGACTAGTAAAGAACGGTCCTCGTTGTAATAGTGAAAGACAACAATGGAACCATCCTTCACAGGAGCGAATTGCGGACTAACCACGGCCAAAAGGGCACCCCTTTCAAACGTGCCAGCCATGGAGTCACTCACCACCAGCCGAAGCTGTAAAGCTCCCGAAAGGAAAGCAATCACAATCACGGCAACACATGTTGCCGCTGCAGTCGCGGCTAACGCTTTCACTGCCCGAAGAATTGGAGCTCTCACGGCTTGGCGGAAACGTCTTTGCACGAGAGACTGAAATGGTGGCTTTGTGTGCTCAACCCACTTCTCGGACGACGCTTGAAAAGCTCGAGGACGACATTTATTCGACCCATCCCAAATTACAAGCCAGGTTTCCCTGTCGACATTTTGGGTTGCTCGCCATTCAGCTCTGAGAGGGGGTTCTTGCAGCTTCAACTCTCGCGGCTCGGTCATGGTCGCCAAATGTTGAGACTAGTTGATCTCTATGGTGATTCTGTCTGCCCCGGAGGCCACAAGGGCGGATGTTTGGCCAGCCTCGTATGTCACCACTTCAGTTCCATCGATGGCTGTGTAAGTATTCGTGTCCTCGGTTCCGTCGTCCGCCACAATGTCCGCATCAGCACCGGCCGCCTCTACGGAGACTGTTGTACCGTCCGCGGTCGTGTTGAGGGTGCCAGTAACTGTGAGCTGAACGGCTGCACCGTCATAGATCGTGAGAGTGAGCGCCTTGTTGTCACAGCCAGAGTCTACGTCGGTGAGCGTAATCGCGTCCAAAACAAAAACCTCGCCGGAAGTATCAAAGGCAGCCCCCAGGCTAGCTCCGATCCCGTCAGTATCGCACGCGGCGATAGTCTCCACGCCTTGGGCGAAGGAAATATCGTTGCCGCCATTCAGAGTTACGCTGGCGGCAAAAACGCTGCCGATGGAAGCAAGACCCGCAACCGAGAAAACTGCTAATGCGACCCAGCGGGATTTTCTGCCGCGCCTATTTTGCGATGAGCTGATTGTTTTATCAAGGGGACTTAGAGGCATGAGCACACTCCTGTCTAGCTAGTTACTCATATTTTCCCATGTTGTCTAACACTATACGATAAATTTCGCCGCGAGCCCAAAGTAATTTTTCGACCAAAACGTACCTATAGGGTCTAGCTGAGCTGCTAGAAAAGCTTTTTGCCGCGAACAACACGCTTGCCCAATTCGGCAAACATGGCCCGGATGACATCAGCATGGGGCAGGTTGCGCACTGTAATCCCAACGGCAAATAGGCTTGAAAAACCAAAAAGCAGCGTGTGCACGAGAACACCCAGACGCTCTGGGATCTCTTTGGGAACCGGCAAAAATGATGCCTTTCCCGTCACTTCTAGCAAGAAATCATCGAGGCTACCTGACACTGCATCAGCGAGTTCGCGGTCATGAATCGATGTGAGAATAACCTCCCGCCTAAACAAACGCCAGTTATTGCGCTGGTCAGCAAGGCCGCCCACAATGTAGGTGGCGAAACCCTCTATGCCCTTGCGACTAAGACCGCCGTCCCACAATTTGAAATTGCCTCTAGTTGCGTCCTTCAATGCAAAGTCAAAGGATTCTCCCACCAGGGCGGTCAGGCTCGTTATGCGGGGATGAATGTATGCCGAGGTGGCACCCAGAACTCTACCCAGTCGGTTGATCGACAAGCCCCTGACACCTGACGCCTGCACAATTTCGATAGTGGCATGGATGAGACTCGAATCTATGTTTTGCGGCTTTTCGGAAGGGACGGGATCTAAGTCTGAGTATTCGAAGTCAGTTTTTATCACCAAAGAGGTGGAAATGGCGTTGAGGTAGCCGTCTAAAAATGCGGCATCGTTTGCTTTTGGCCACTGTTTCCGTGTGGCGATAACCCCGAGCCGATTAGATACAGTCCAAAACGCAATTGCGCGTTCGCCTACGGACAA